>UMHV01015843.1_pt1 | contig 25771 bp, 25 predicted proteins | sample 1965621 | NCBI WGS metagenome assembly UMHV01 (sample SAMEA4836108, study PRJEB28245) | human gut metagenome | biome: gut microbiome; material: fecal sample | place: Denmark | collected 2008 | reverse complement strand
CAAAGCAAAGTCCGTTAAATGGGACAATGATTTTTGTATAATGGTATAAAAAGTATAAAAGTAAAGTTTAGATAGGTGAAAAATGAGCGAAAAAAAGTATTCAGCAGGCATAATGTCGCAGGCGTTTTGGTTTAACGAATTCAAGCAATACCTCAATTTAATAAAAAACGGATATAGTACCGATGAATTAAAAAAGGAAGTAATAGAAGATAACCTCTTTGGTGCTCCTAATGAATACCGAGCAAAAAGAATGTATGGTTATATTTCTAACAGGGCTAATGCTTTAGAGAACAACTTGCTTAATCTTTTCTTTTCCTCTGATCTTGCAACTCAAAAGATAATCAACCTCATTGCGGTCATCAGAAAAGATAGGCTGTTTTTTGAGTTTTTATATGAGGTATATCGAGAGAAAATAATCATTGGAGAAGAAAAACTTGATTTAGCTGACGGTAAAACATTTTTTAATCATAAAGAAACACAAGATGATTCACTTGCTGAATGGACAGATGCTACTAAACGCAGAGTGCAATCAGCGTATTTCAATTTTATGACAGAATCAAATCTATTGAGAAGCGAAGGACAAAAAGATTACACTATAACGCCGCCGCTTCTTGATATAGCATTGGAACGATATTTACAAGCTAACGGTGAAACAGCAATAGTCAAAGCAATAACAGGAGAATACTAAAATGAGCTATTTGGATGACCGATTGGATTTAGCCGAGAAAAAAATCAAAGAACCGAAATTTAGAGAAAACAGAGGTTTAGGCAATGAAGTAGGCTACTACATTTTTGACTATCCTGCTGAAGAAGAAATGTATGTAAGAGAACGTATAAACTACATACAAAAACGTAATGAGGATAGCGGTGATGAATATAGAATCATAATATTTGATTTGTATGATATTATGATTAAGATCCTCGAGGATAAGAAGTATTTAGACAAATGCTATTCCATTGAACAAAAAAAAGGCTTTCAAAAAGTGAGCACTGCTGTTGCGAATTTAATGAAAGTGAACTCTACTGATGGAATGATTGTAAATTACATAAAAGAGCATACACCAGAAAAAGCAATCATCTTTATAACAGGTATTGGAAAATGCTATCCAATCATTCGCTCACATACCGTTCTAAACAACTTGCATTTAGTGATTGATAAAATACCCGTTGTGCTTTTCTATCCGGGCAAGTATGACGGACAGGAATTAGTTTTATTCAATGAAATTAAAGACGATAACTATTATCGGGCGTTTAAGTTAGTATAAACAGGAGGAAGCTATGATTATCAGGGACATATTTTCAAAGCCTATTGATCGTGACCTAAAAGGCGTTATCAAAGTAGGTCAGGCAGAGGACGAAAACATCAAGCAAGAGCTTGAAGAATATGTTGTTACAAAAGAGCTGCAAAAGCATTTTGCTACATTCTTCTCTAATTACAAGAGGGGAATCACCGGTAGAACGGATAAAATGGGCGTGTGGATCTCCGGCTTCTTTGGAAGCGGTAAATCTCACTTCTTGAAAATCATATCCTACATTTTGGAGAATAAAACGGTTGACGGCGTTCCTGCTATTGAATACTTTGAGAGGGATAAAAAGATCGCCGACAGTATGGTGCTTGCCGATATGAAACTCGCTGCCAATACTCCCTCTACCGTTATTCTTTTTAACATTGATTCCAAAAGTGAAAGCACTGGTAAAAAAGATAAAGAAGCAATCCTGTCTGTGTTCTTAAAGGTGTTCAACGAAAAACTCGGTTTTTGCGGTGCATATCCTCACGTTGCAGATTTAGAACGTAAACTGACCGATGAAGGCAAGTACGAACAGTTTAAGTCAAAGTTTGAAGAAATCAGCGGCGATTCTTGGCTTGAAGAACGTACAGCGATTGACTTTATTCAGGACGAGCTTGTAGAAACGCTCGTAGCCATTGACTTTATGAGCGAGGAAGCAGCACAGCGTTGGTGCGATAAGGCAACCGAGCCTTATTCTTTGAGCATTGAGCGTTTTGCCGAGCTTATTAAAAAATACATTAATAGTAAAGGCAGAAACCATCACCTTATATTCCTTGTCGATGAAATCGGACAGTATGTTGGTGATGATACTGACCTTATGCTTAACTTGCAGACCGTTACCGAGGATTTGGGTACAGCCTGCGGCGGCAAGGCTTGGGTTATTGTTACCAGCCAGCAAGATATTGATTCCATCACGAAGGTAAAAGGTCGTGACTTTTCTAAGATTCAGGGACGTTTTGATACCCGCCTTTCCTTATCCTCCGCAGACGTAGCAGAAGTTATTCGCAAGAGAATACTCGATAAGAACGAAACAGGAAAAACCTCTCTGTCCGTTTTGTATGATGATAAGGCTACGGTCATTAAGAACCTGATCCTCTTTAATGACGATGCAGAGAAGAAGCTATATAGCGGCAGAGATGATTTTGCCATCACATATCCGTTTGTACCGTATCAGTTTAATCTGTTAGGTTCCGTTCTGACAGCCGTGCGTACATACGGCGCTTCCGGTAAACATCTTGCAGACGGTGAGCGTTCAATGCTCGCCTTGTTCAAAGAGAGTGCAATGCGTCTTGAAAACAAAGAGCTGGGAGCTATTGTACCGTTCTATATGTTCTACGGCGCATTAGAGGAATTTATCGACCATTCCCACAGAGGAGTTATCACAAAGGCGCTCGATAACGAGAAGCTCAATCCTGAACACGAAGCAGACTGCTTTGACGTAAATGTACTCAAAGCTCTGTTTATGATTAAGTATGTAAAGGAAATCAAGGCTACGGTTGAGAATATCACGAGCCTTATGGTATCCGACATCAACGAGGATAGAATAGAATTAAAGCAAAAGGTTGAAGCTGCCCTTAAACGTCTTATTAAACAGACGCTTGTTCAAAAGAGCGCAGGCGAAACCTATGTATTCCTCACCAACGAGGAACAGGAAATCAACCGTGCTGTTGAAAATCAGAACATAGAACAAGGCGAGATTACCGCAAAGGTATCCGAACTTGTCTTTGACGGTTTATACAGCGAGAATAAGTATCGTGCGCCGGAACTCAAAGGCAGATACACATACGGCTTTAACCGTTTTGTAGACAGCAGACCGCACAAAGCAAATCAGAACTTTGCTCTGACATTAAAAGTATTAACCCCTAACAGCGACGAAGTACACGATGAAACAACGCTTCGTATGCTTTCGGGACAGAATACAAGTGTACTTGTTGTTCTTCCTGATGACACAACATTTCTTGATGAAATTGCTATGTCAATCAAGATTAACAAATTCCTGACTTCCGAAGCAAGTAAGGCTGCTACAAAGTATGAGCAGATTAAGGCTGACAAGCGTGTAGAACTGCGTGAGCACAACGAACAATCACGCATCTTCCTTGAAGAAGCCCTAAAAGCTGCCGATATTTATGTGAACGGCGATAAAATTCAGCCGTCTGCAAAGGACGTTTCCACTCGTATCAACGAAGCACTCGGAAAACTCGCTGCGGCGGTCTATAACAAACTCGGATATATTGACACACCTACTTCTGACAGCGACATCAAAGCTATTTTCCGTGATAACGGTCAGCAGCTCACTCTCAGTGGAACAAGCTCCGAGGTTAATAAACTCGCACTCAATGAGGTTGGCGACTACATAGCTCGCAACTCAGCAAGACACGTCAAGACCTCTATGAAAACTCTGATGGAGCGCTTTATGTCACCTCCCTACGGCTTCATTGAAGCTGATGTGCAGTGGCTTGTTGCAAAGCTGTTCAAGGACGGCGAGATTGCTTTCTACGTCAACAATGAAATGGTATCGCTCATTTCAAAGAGCGCTGATGACCTTTATCGCTTTGTTACTCGCAAGGAATATTTGGAAAAGCTGATGACCGAGAAACGTGTCAAGGCAAACGACAGACAGAAAAAGGCTGTCCGTGCCGTTATGAAGGACTTGTTGACCTACACTTGCCCCAGCGATGATGACGACACGATTATGAACGCTTTTATGAAGCGAGCCGCCAATCTCAAGAACGACCTTGAAAAGCTGGAGATTATGTATAATAATCAGCCTGCTTATCCTTGCCGTAAAACTATTACAAACGGCAAGAAGCTCCTGATTGATGTGTTGGATTGCAAGTATCCGACAGAGTTTTTCTCGCTTGTGGATCAGACGCAAGATGATTTTCTTGACTTTGCCGAGGACTACGAGCCTATCAAAAAATTCTTTGCAGGTGATCAGGTTAAGATTTGGGATTCCTCGCTTAAACTGATGAAGATTTACGACGAGAGTAAGACCTACATCGTAGACAAGGACGTTGAAACTGCCGTTTCAGCTATCAAGGCTATTCTATATAAGGATAACCCGTTTAGCGATATTTATAAGCTCCCCGACCTTAACAATAAATTCCGTACTGCTTATATGGTACTCGTTAAGGCGGAACAAGCTCCCGTGCTTGAAACCATAGCCGAAGCCCACAAGAGAGTATTTGATACACTAAACGCTTCGCACTGTAAAGATAAATTTGCTAATAAGGTTATCAGCAGCTTTGATGACCTTCACGAAAAAGCTACCCATTGCAACAATGTAGCTCAATTAAAGAATTATCGTTATGAAGCTGACGCTCTTAAAGTACGCTGGCTTAATGATATTCAGGCAGAGGAAGATAGAATCCTTGCCGAAGAACAGGCAGCCGCCGCAGCCACAGCGCAAGCAGATGACGCTCCTGTTGTTGCTCCTGCTCCGAAACAAAAAAAGCAAAAGGCCGTCAGCGTAAGGACATTGACCTCTCAATCGACTTGGCGCATTGAGAGCGAAGCGGACATCAAGAACTATTTAGCCGACCTTGAAATAAAGCTCAGGGGCGAGCTGGAGGATAACACAATCATAAACGTAGAGTTTTAATATAGATTATTGGAGGAAAATCGATGAACAAAACAGCGATAAAAAACTTTGCTATATGGGCAAGAAATAAGCTGAGAGCGGACATTATACTCAAAGCAGGCTTGCTTGGCATCACGGAGAAAGAGATTGCCAATCCGTTGCCACAGTCCACAGATGATTTGCAGATATTTGATATTGGCACAAGTCAGCCTGTTCGCTTGGAGGGTAAAACTGCCATCGACCAAAGAAAATCCCTTGTTGCTGCTATCAGAGCAAAGAAGCTGAAACACGTCGAAGCGTTTGACGCTGTAATCGAGGAGGTTGCCTATACTTGGTTTAACCGCCTTATCGCTGTGCGCTTTATGGAAGTCAACGACTATCTGCCCAACCGTGTTCGTGTGCTTTCCTCCGAGAATTCTGCCAAAGCAGAGCCGGATTTCGTTACCAATCCTTTTGATACCGACCTTGATTTTTCCGAGAATGAAATCAATTTGATTGACAATCTCAAAGACAACAATAAGTCCGACGAGCTTTTTCAATTCCTGTTTATCAAACAATGCAACAAACTCAACGAGATACTTCCCGAACTTTTTGAAAAGACAAATGACTACACCGAGCTGCTCCTTAATGTCAGCTTTACCGATAAGGATGGCGTAGTATATCATCTTGTACACGATATTTCTGAGGACGATTTCAATATTGAAAAGCAAGGTCAGGTTGAGATCATTGGCTGGCTGTATCAGTATTACAACACCGAGCCGAAGGACAAGGTGTTTGGTCGTCCTTCCGGTCAAAAGATACGCAAGGAGGACGTTCCTGCGGCTACCCAGCTTTTTACTCCCGACTGGATCGTCCGCTATATGGTCGAAAACTCCCTCGGACGAATCGCTATCCATAATCTGAAATACGGTGATTGGGACGAAACCGAGAGAGCGAAGATTGATACTTTCAAATCCAAGTGGAAGTATTATTTGGAAGAAGCAGAGCAGAGTCGGGAAATTATTGACCGCTTCCGTATGGAAGAAAGCCATAAGTACAATAAGGGCGACGTGCCGCCTTATGTCAATTCCACTTTCCTCGATCCTTGTATGGGAAGCGGACATATTCTTGTATATGCCTTTGACGTGTTTATGGAAATATATCGTATGCAGGGATATACCGACCGAGAAGCGGTAAGGAGTATATTGGAAAATAATCTTTTCGGACTTGAAATTGACGACCGTGCCACACAGCTAGCGTATTTTTCAATAATGATGAAAGCTCGTTCTTATGATAGACGGTTTTTAACAAGAAAAGATGAAAACGGAAATCCGGATATTCCAAAACTGAATATCTGCTCAATTCAGGAAAGCAATTCAATAAATCCTGAATACATAGAGCTTTTTGAAGAGCTACAGCCGATTGCAGAAAAGCTGCTTGATGAATTTATTGACGCAAAGGAATACGGCAGTATTTTAAATCTTTCAATCACAAAAGAAGAAATTTTGCAGCTTGAAGAAAAGTATGCTGAAATAGACAATACGGAATATGATAATTTCTTTGATAGTGCAAAGCAGTCAGGACTTCGCACAATTTTTGCTCCGCTGTTAAAGCAGGCAAAAATAATGGCTGAAAAATACGAAGTTGTCTGCACCAATCCTCCGTATATGGGCGGAAGTGGTATGGATAAAGATTTAAGCATTTATGTAAAAAATAATTATCCCGATTCAAAATCGGATTTATTTGCGGTGTTTATTGAGAAATGTTTACAACTCACAAAACAAAATTGTTACACATCAATGGTAACAATGCAAAGCTGGATGTTCCTGTCAAGCTTTGAAAAAATGCGCCTTAATATTCTTAGAACAAAAACAATAACAAATCTAATGCATATGGAAAATATGGTTATGGGAATTGCTTTTGGTACTGCTGTAACAGTATTCAAGAACTCCGTAATTCCACACTATAAAGGAACATATAATTTTGTTACACTGAAAGATATTGAAAACTCAAAGCCGAAAGAATTTCCAAATTATGAAAACAGGTTTGCACAAGTCAGTACAGAAAACTTCTCAAAAATCCCCGGCTCACCGATTGCTTATTGGGCATCTTCTGGCGTGCTCAAAGCATTTGAAACAGGAACACCTCTTGGAAACCTTACTATTGCGAGAAATGGAATGAAAACCGGCAAAAACGAGAATTTTGTTAGGCTATGGTTTGAAGTAAATGCTGACAATTGCAAATTTGATGCTAAATCTGTTGACACAGCCAGAGAATCCAGAGCCAAGTATTATCCATATAACAAAGGTGGAGAGTATAGAAAATGGTATGGAAACAATGATTATGTAGTAGATTGGGAATTTGGAGGAAAACGTATTTTCGAGAATGCAAAAATAGATAAACGAAATGTTCAAAACTATCCAGACTCAATGAAGTTTTCTCCTTCTGTTACGTGGTCTCTCATTACCTCTGGTGGAACATCATTCAGATATAAAGATAACTGTATTTCTGATATTGCTGGTATGTCACTTTATAATGGAGGAAGCAGAACACAGTATTATCTTGCACTTTGCAACACTAAAGTTTGCGAATCGATTTTGAAGATGATTGCACCTACAATCAATTCGCAAGCGGGCGATATAGCAAGGATTCCTGTAGTGTTCGATTATAGAGAAGAAGAAATCATCTCAATTACCGAGCAAAATATAATACTCTCAAAATCCGACTGGGATTCCTTTGAAAACTCTTGGGATTTCAAAAAACATCCATTAGTAGCAATGAAATTAGCCGGAGCTTATGCTTGGGGAGATGATAAGCCGACAATGAGACTACCTTCTGCCTATAATGCATGGAAAATACTTTGTGAAGGTCGTTTCAATAAACTCAAAGCAAACGAAGAAGAACTCAATCGCATTTTCATCGAAATTTACGGCTTGCAGGATGAATTAACCCCTGATGTAGCAGATAAAGACATTACAGTACACAGAGTGTTTAACAGCAAAGATGATGTGCCCGAGTCAATGAAAGGCAGCAGCTATATCCGCACAAAGCGTGACGAGTTGGTTTCCCTCATTTCCTACGCAGTCGGCTGTATGTTCGGCAGATACTCGCTTGACAAAGAAGGGCTTATTTTTGCAGGCGGAAATTTCAACTATACTTTTATTGAAGATGCTTTGTACCCCTCTGACACTTTATATCCATCTGATAATTTATTTCCTAAAGAACCTGAGTACTCCAAGTTAAAAACAGATGACGGTGAAATTGATTTGTCTTTCTATCCCGACTATGACAACTGTATTCCGATAACCGACACAGCGTATTTTGAGGACGATATTGTTGGTCGTTTCTGCGAGTTTGTAAAGGTTGTGTATGGCGAGGATACGCTTGAAGCTAACCTCGAATTTATAGCAAAGGCTCTCGGCAACAAGGGCAACACCAGCCGTGATATAATCCGCAATTACTTCCTCAATGACTTTTTCAAAGACCATTGCAAGATTTATCAGAAGCGCCCGATCTATTGGCTCTTTGACAGCGGCAAGCAGAACGGCTTTAAGGCGCTTGTCTATATGCACCGCTGGAATGCCGACACCATCGGCAATATGCGTGTAGAATATCTGCACCGTATTCAGCGCACCTATGAAAAGGAAATTGAGCGTGAGCAGGACACTATCGACAACACGACCAACAACCGTGACCGTGCTGCCGCCACAAAGCGCAAGGAAAAGCTCTTAAAGCAGCTCAAAGAAGCAAAGGACTACGACGCAAAGGTAGCTCACCTTGCCCTGTCACGCCCCGACATCGACCTCGACGACGGCGTAAAGGTGAACTACGAGAAGGTACAGACCGCACAGGACGGAAAGAAACTGCAAATTTTAGCAAAGATATAAGGAGGATATTATGTCAAACGAAGAAAAAATTGCTATTCTTGAAGAAAGGAACCGAGATTTAAGAGATAGAATTGAATTATTGGAGTTCAAATTTGAACTTCTTTTTGATAATTCGGAAAGTTGCAGATATTTTATAGAGAGGAATTTTACTCGTCAGCAATACAATGCAGTGATGGATTTGATGGACGAATTAAGAGCAAAATTAGATAAAAAAGAAAAAATATCCTCTATAGAATATGAAAGCAGGATAACTCAAATCAAAGAAGATTGTGATTATCACGATGCAGAAATCATTGCGAAACTCTTTATGGAGGAAGGACGATGGGAGGAAGTTTTTCCAGCTTTGTATGGTGATTCAATCAAATATAAAAGTTACTTTGAACATAGATATCAGGGAGGTAATGGTTTTGCCGACTGATCAAACTACAGCAATTTGGACTATTATAAATAATGTTGCTTCTGTTCTGGGCATTATCAGTGCCATTGTGACGATAGTTGCGGCTGTTAGAGTGAAAAGGTACGCAAAAAGTATTGTGCAGGCATATTCAGCAGAATCTTTATATATTGCGAACGAAAAATTAGAACAAGCCAAAGACGCTTTTCTCAAACTGAGAACTGTAAAGTTTGGTCAAAAACGAGGGGCTTCTCCGGCAAAAACACAAGAAGACTTGACCAATATAGAAACTCTTCTTGATGAGACAGAAAAGAAAACACCTGCTGACAAAGTTTGGTTAAAAAAATCTATTGAAGGTTGCAGAGAATCGTTAAAGGAATGCGTCACAAATCCATTAGAGCAAAATGTATTTGTGAATTTAGGCACTGATTTAGATAATGCTCGAAAAAAGTATCAGAATGCAATAGCAGAAGAACGAAATATAACTATCAAAAACTTAAAGTGATGTGATTAATATGGCAGAGCTTAATCTAAAACAAATTACAGATAAGCTTAATTCCCAGCTTCAGGGTGACACCCGAAAGCTCGTGTTTTGGTACGATGAAAACGGTGAATTTGCAGAGGACATTGATACATTGGAGCTTGATAACGCAAAAGTCCTGCGCTTGGAAAAGGACAATCAATTCTATATCAAGCACTTTCTGGAATGCGTGGATACTACCACACATTACCTTGTGTACGCTCCTTTTCCAAAGCCGGATATAAAGGAGAATCACTTGGAGGATACTTTGCGTTATTCCAAACGATTCTATGCAGACAGAGCTTCTCTGATTACGCTGGACTTGGGATATGATGAAAAGCTAAAGACTGTATTTCAGGAGTATAATAAATTCTTTGCAAGCAAAGAACGCCGTCAGAAATTCTATGACCTTGAAATCGAAGCGACCACAAAGGCAGATATTGAAATCGGCGTAATGAGTGTTCTCTGCAAGCTCAAAACTTCTAACTTCGAGGAGGTTGTCAGAGTTATGCTAACTGAGGACGGCTTTGAGGATAATAAGTATCTTGCAGAGTTTGAGAAGTACGGTATGGATAAGGCTTTTTGGGAGCAGGCTAACGAGCATTTCGGATACTCCGATACCAAGCCAACGCTTGAAAAGTTTACAATGACATTGTTTGTTACATACCTTTCCAAAACAATCTACGGAGAGATACCCCAGCCGTGGAAGTCCTTTATAGCGTATAAATCATCGAACAATGTCACGGTGTATCTCGACAATCTGATGAACAGCTACCTTTACGGTCAGCGTTTTGATGAGATTTCAGAGATTGTATATAACACATTGAATGCCGATAAGGTGCTGCGCAAAATGCAGCCTTCCGATATTGCCGATTGCTACCTGTTCGCAGGAATTGATAATATCATCATAGATTGGCTCATTGAAAGACTTGAAAACGAGGACACAGGCGCAAAACTCAATGGCAAGAGTATAACGGATATTTGCATAGAACGCCGCAGAGAGCATTTTGGCAATAAGAAAAGTGCTGAGTATTATGTGATTGAAAACGCTTGGCACTTGCTTTCCTACGGTGTATATGTGCCTGTTTCTGGTATCAATAATGTGGTGAGAAAATATCAGGACGAGCTGTTTCATGCAGATCGCCGTTACAGATATTTCTACTACCACTACGATAAAATTGAAAATGCAACTAAGTTTGAAAAGCTCCGTCAACTTGTAGAGAATGTTTATACCAACGATTATCTCAATGGTATCTGCGTGAATTGGAACAGAGAATTAAAGTCAGCAGGCGGATTGACTAATCTCCCGAAGCAAATTCAATTTTATGATAATTATATCCGCTCAGCAAAAGAAAGAACGGTAGTTATTATCTCCGACGCTCTGCGCTATGAGGTGGGTTACAGTCTGTTCCGAAAACTGAAAGCTGATGAAAAATGCAAGGTTAAGATTGAGCCTATGCAGAGCGTTGTGCCGTCATATACCCGTTTGGGTATGGCTGCATTGCTCCCACACAGAAAGCTGGAAATGACAGACGATTTTGAAGTCCTCGTTGACGGCAAAGGCTGTAATGACACAGCCCATCGTGAGCCAATATTGCAGTCATACAAGCCCAATAGCCGTGCTGTTCAGTATGATGATTTGAAAAATATGAGCGTTGCACAACTCCGAGAAGTATTTACCAATCAGGAAGTTGTGTATGTCTATCATAATCAGGTTGACGCTCGTGGCGACAAGCCCAATACTGAGAACGAAGTATTTACGGCTTGCGAGGAAGCGATTGAGGAAATCGCTGCTTTAATCAGAAGATTAACAATAAGCGCAAACACGGTACATTTTATCGTTACGGCTGATCACGGCTTTATCTACAAGCGTGATAAGCTCACCGAGAGCGATAAGATAGGAAACGTCACAGGCTCAAAGGTATATAAAGCAAAGAGATATATCGTTGCAAAAGACGCTGTTGTAACCGAAGGCGTTGAGAGTTTGCCGTTATCTACCGTATTGAATAATGACGATGATAAGGTTGTCAGCTTCCCAATGGCAAGCGATATATTCAAAGCCGCAGGCGGCGGTATGAATTTCGTACACGGCGGCAGCTCACCGCAGGAAATGCTGATACCTCTCATTGATGTCAGAACAGAAAAAGGACACAAGGAAACGACCAGCGCCGTTATTTCGCTTGTGAGCCTGTCTAATAAGATTACCAATCTTATTTTCTCGCTTGACTTTATTCAGAATGAGCCTGTTGGCAGCGTTGTCAAGGAAGCAACCTATCGCATTTGCTTTGTCAACGAAAACGGCGAAAAGATTTCAAATGAGATCCTGCATACTGCGGATAACAAGAGTACAGAAGCAGCCAATAGAATATTTAAGCTCCGATTTAACCTCCGCAATAGACAGTATAGCCGGAGCGATAAGTATTATCTGTTGGTTGTGGACGACAAGAAGGATTTGGAAGTGCTGCGTCACGAAGTAATGATTGATATTGCATTTGCCGATGACTTTGGATTTTAAGAGGTGCTATTATGAGTGATGATTACAACGCAATAATTTCCGCCGAGGACGCAAATGCGGTTATTAACGATAAATTGAAAAAGACCTTTGATGGAAGGATAGTCCGCAAAGACTTGACAAAGAAGATCAAGGAAGGCGCAAACGTACCTGTTTATGTCCTTGAATTCCTCCTCGGTCAGTATTGTAGTTCCGATGATGAATTTGTCATTGAAGAAGGCTTAAACACTGTCAAGAGAATATTGGCGGATAACTATGTGCGTCCTGATGAAGCGCAGAAGATTATATCCCAACTTCGTCAGCGTGGCAGCTATACGGTTATCGACAAATTGACCGTAACCTTGAATATCAAAAATGACGTTTATGAAGCTGAGTTTATGAATCTTGGATTGAAAAATATCCCGATTTCTGAAAGCTACCCGTCCGAGTTTGACCGTCTGCTTTGCGGTGGTATTTGGTGTATTGTCGGTCTTGATTACGAATACATCGAGGAAGAAAGGAATATGCCTCCCGTTAAAATCCGTAAGCTCACTCCAATCCAAATGCCACATATTGATATTAATGAGCTAAAAGAAGGACGCAAAGCCTTTACAAAGGACGAATGGATTTCCATTATGCTCCGTTCAACAGGTATGGAACCTGATCGCTTAACAGAGCGTGAGAAGTGGTTGCTTCTCGCCCGAATGATACCTCTTGTAGAGAACAATTATAACTTGTGCGAACTCGGCCCACGAAGTACGGGCAAGTCGCACATCTATAAAGAAGTATCGCCGAACAGTATTCTTGTTTCTGGTGGACAAACTACTGTTGCAAATCTGTTTTACAATATGGGACGGAAGCAGGTCGGACTTGTAGGAGTATGGGACTGTGTAGCATTTGACGAAGTTGCCGGAATCAAGTTTAAGGATAAAGACGGTATTCAGATAATGAAGGACTATATGAACTCGGGCTCTTTCACAAGAGGAAAAGACGAGATTTCCGCTTCTGCTTCTATGGCGTTTGTCGGAAACATCAATCAAAGCGTTGAAGTCCTCTTGAAAACATCAAGCCTTTTTGCACCGTTCCCGCCGGAGATGGGATTGGATACGGCTTTTCTTGATCGTATGCACTGTTATATCCCCGGCTGGGAAATACCGAAATTCAGACCGGAACACTTTACTAATGACTACGGCTTTATTACTGACTACCTTGCTGAGTTTATTCGTGAACTGCGTAAAGAACAGTATGGCGATGCTTTAGATAAATATTTCCGCTTGGGTACAAACCTCAATCAAAGAGATACCGTTGCTGTAAGAAAGACCGTCGGCGGTATGATAAAGCTCTTGTATCCTGATGGAGAGTTTACTAAGGAACAGGTAGAAGAAATCCTTAAATTCGCACTTGAAATGCGGCGCAGAGTTAAAGAGCAGCTCAAAAAGCTCGGCGGTATGGAATTTTATGATGTAAACTTCTCATATATTGATAACGAGGACTTTGAGGAGCATTATGTTTCTGTACCCGAACAAGGCGGCGGCAAGTTGATTCCCGAAGGAATGGGCAACCCCGGACAGATTTATACGGTTGCCCCGGCAAAGTCAGGAATGATAGGTGTTTTCCGTCTGGAATCACAAATGCTTCCAGGCAACGGAAAACTTGAAAGAACAGGTATCGGGAACGATTCAAGCAGTAAAGAAGCCGCTAATACTGCTTTCAATTATCTCAAAGCTAATTCTAACAGGATCAGCGCAAGTATAAGCACTACAAGTAAGAATTACATTATTAACTATCAGGATTTACAGGGTATCGGTATGACCGATAAGCTCACCCTCCCCACCTTGATTGCATTGTGTTCCATTGCTCTCGGTAAACCAGCTATTAGTAGTTTGGCGGTTCTCGGAGATATTAGTATTGCTGGTACGCTGATTAAGGTTGAAAACCTTGCAAGTACGCTTCAGGTTTGTCTTGATAGCGGAGCAAAAAAAGTATTGTTACCGATTACAGCAGCGGTAGATTTAAGCACCGTTCCATCAGAGTTGATAGGTTGCTTTAATATCATTTTTTATAAAGATCCAGAAGATGCTGTATTCAAGGCATTAGGTGTTGAATAACATAACAAAGGAGGATTGCAAGATGACCTATAAAGATATAGGATTCAAGGGCGTTTATCATCAATTCATAGCAGTAGACATAGACGAAACAATCGGAAAAATATGTAAAAGTTACCCGAACTCTGACAAAGCTAATTGCGTACTTGTTTATGGATACATCGACCATACTGCCGGAACAACCTTAGAATTATTAGCTTGCGGTTATCGGGATAAGGACAGTTTTGTCTTTTATGATAGTCCAACAGATAAAAGAGATATTATACGCATAGGTGCTGTAGAAGAATTAGAGCTATATGTGATTGATGATACAAATGACGAGTTGTATCATCGTTATGCTCAGCGTCTTGAAGTTTTACAAGTGTTTTCTGTTGATGAGAGTTTGGAACAAACAAGGTCAATGGGATTTCTTGATTCAAGCAGGCACCCACATTACCCTGATGATATACAGCTCTATTTGCAAACAAATAGTGGGGAATTTGAAGTTTGCTGGGTTAGAATAGAAGGAGCTGATGAAAAAACACTGTTCGGAAAACTTTTGAATGAGCCATTTAAACCGTCAAAATGCCACGAAGGTGATTTGATTGAGTTTTCCCTTTTTAAAACCGAGGACGGCAAATTGGTTTGTGTTTCCAACGGTACAAAAAGACAGCTTGAGCCGGCAAATGAAAATAAACTGAAAACAGCTATAATGCGCTTCAATAACGATAAGACTAACGAAAACTTGATTAGCATTATGGAGCTGCTTAGAGATATTCTAATCTGGATACCTTGTAACGCTGTGATTAGCGATACTGATGTTGAAAAGCTGAAAAATGCAAAAGCCGGAATGACATTCAAATCGACAGATGATATAAGAATGATACCTGATATTCTTCAGAATGGCGACGAGTATTTCTTTCCCGTATTCACAAGCGCCGCTGAGATGGGAGAATATGGAGATAACTTTTCTAAAATAGAGAAATGGTTTTTGGAATCCATACCGTTAGCTTTTAACAATGAAAAGAAGGTATCAGGTATAGTAATCAATGCGTTTACAGAGCCTTTTGTAGTCCCAAATGATTTACTTAAAATCATTCAGGGACAAGGCTCACATTACAAGATAAAAGAACAATAATGAGGAAGGAGTGTTGAATATGGCGAAACGCAGGAAGTATAAGAAAAGCTCAAAATGTCCTGAGCCGTTCAACACTCTACTTGATATTGCAGGCGGAATAGCAATGAACGCTATTGCGAATAAGATGGAGAAAAAGCACCATTATTCGCAGAAAGGCAAAATCAATCCCTATAAAGTGTCTGCTTTCAAAATTGGGACAGGCGGCTTTAATTCAACAGAAGATATTGTTAGAACAGGTGCTTTTCTCGGAGCTATTGGCTCTTTTGATGCGGAAGAAGATACGTCATATCCAAAACAAAAGATGATAAATGTTACTCCTGAAGATCCGATTTTTAATCAGATAAAGTATTCTTCCGCAATCAATAATAAGTATGCTTGGAGATTGAATTGTCAGGACGGTAGTGAGTATGGCGTAGATCCTTGTGATTATGAAACAAGAGAAGAATATAATGAAGCATTAGAGGAAGCAAAAGAATACTCTATAAGTGATGATTGTGTTGCTGACGATATAGAGGAAGAAATACACGAGGATACAACTGTAGTGTCAAAATCACCTTTTGTACTGTGCAGATTATCGCTGCTTTCAAATGGTCAAAATATTTACGCTATTCCAAATGATATGCCCTTCAAAGTTGGGGACAGGGTAATTGTTCAATTAAGTAACAATAAGAAAGAGGAAGCAATAGTATTATCCATTGAACAGCATACATCCTCGTCAGCTCCTGCGGACTATTATGATAATAACAGGATAATTAGCAAACTATAAGCAAGCCGTGCTACTGACTTGATGTAGCACGGCTTTAGCTTTACCTGATATAATCTTCGTAATCTATTCGTATTAGATTTTGCTTGCCAATTCTTTTGACATTGCTACCGAAAGCGACGTGACCAACAGAGCCGACATAATTGATCGTAAAATCGTTGTTGACAGCGATTATATCACTTGTATGCCGTTCCGTAGGTTTAGCTCCGTCTTGGAATGTGAAGCCTTCCTGCTCTGCTTGAGACAGGAACTGCTTACAAAGTGCTTCTCTCTTGAAAAAGACATATACTCTGCCGTCCATTTGAGAAAGATTTTTAATTGTGTGTGGCATAAGAAGTCCTCCTGAATAATGTATATTTCTAAAAGAGAGCATAGTACAGCGCCCATCGTATGATAGGCGCATTTTTTATATTAGCACCTATCGTTCAAGCATTACCACCTTGCCTTTCGGTAGGTTGGTGTGCGGTCGTAGGGCTTGTCCCTCACGCACTCTATATAGGCTGATTACCTCTCAATCGTCGAAATGGTCGTTATAATAGTCCTCTGCGTCCTCGTAATCGAAGAAGTCATCATAGTGATCCTCGTAGAAGTCCTCGGCGTGATAATAGTCTTTGGCATTATATTCATCTTTGGCTTTACTGCTCGATTTGCTTCGGGAGCTGTAACTGTTACACTTGCCGGAACTGCTATGGCTTGAATAACTACTTGACGATGAATAAGAATTTGATGTAGATGGTTTTGTTGATGTGGTCGATGATGACCGGGAACTGTAACTCGGAGAAGATGAATAGCTATACGTTTTTCGATAATTTGATTTATAGCTATTGTTATTTGAGTTGCTGGAGGAGCATTTAGCAAATAGAAGCAAAAGAGAGATAATCACGGCAACAACCGCAGTGATGGTTCCGCCCTTTGTACCTTTGCTATTTGTTGAATTGTTGTTAGTGTAACTGTACTTCGCAGGTTTGTGGTAAGAAGATGAGAAATCGTTTTCTTCCTTAGTTGTTTCCTCGTAGATTTTGTAAGCCACATACTGCTCATCTAATGTTGTTTTGCCGTTTCCGTCAAAGTCAAACATTCCGCCCATAAAATCCTTGTCGTTGAACATAAAATCACCTATGTCCTTTCACGGAGAATGATTCAGTTTAATTCATTGCTGGTCAGTGTTTTCGGCTTGCGGAAGAAAAAGCTATCGGCTTCACAAGGAACTCTAAAATTGCAACCGAGTTTGTTAAGCTCTTGAAGTTTTATCAAAACAAGATTGATATTCACATTTAGCATTTTTGCCATCTGAACGACATCGTACTTATCCTTACTCATTGAATAAATGTCATCATCGTCAATTATCAGATGTGCTGCAAAAGCGTTGGCTTCATATTCCGTTGTGTCTTTCATATTGAAAAGCACAAACTCTTTAAGCCCGTCGCCTTTGGCTATATCTCTATGAAGGGCATCGTGTCCAAGCTCGTGAGCGCAGACCATTCGTGCCATTATTTCCTCCATCTTATCATTAAGAAGGATAATTCTGTGCTTCCAGCGATATGTGTAAAGTCCCAACAGTTTATCTAATTCCTCAGAATAACGGAGCATAACACCTATTTCGGAAGCAATCTTCATAGGATTGCGAGTGCCTGTTTGCTTAACCATTTCGGTCGCCTTAGAGTAAATGTAAAATGAATCAATCATAATATCACCACCCTAATAAGAGTAATTAAGTTGATTAAAACATCAGAGAGGAATAATCTTATAGATTCCTTTTAATCTCTGTACAACAGTCAGAATAATACTTACACCATAAGCAATTATGACTGCAATGTTTTCTTGAAATGAACAAGTGTTTAAGTCGTTTTATGAATTGCAATAAGCTCACCTCTTAATTAACGCTTACCGAAAACAGCAAATTCGAGAAAATTCAGCCCGAATTTTTTACTGCCTACTATAATTATAAATCAAGAAGTGTCCCAAAAAACGGACTTTGCTCCGCTACTCGTTAGATTCTTTTAATTTTTTTGGAGTATATTTTTCACGGTTTTCTGCCTTGCACTCCCAATATATATCTTGAAGAGCTTTCATAACGCCATCCATTTCATCATCGGACAACTCACCGCCTGCAAATAAGCCGCCAATCTCCTGTACAAGCTGATCGGCTTGTTGCTTACCTCTATATCCATATTTTTCAGATGCTTCAGTAATAAACTCCTCATTTTCATTTCGGAGATAACTAACGTCAACCTCAAGGATCTCTGCGAGTATATCATATACTTCTCTTTTCTTGGGATATGTTTTTCCGCTTTCATAATTACTAATTGTGTTTAGTCCGAGATTTGCTGCTTTGGCAAGCTCGCTTTGTGTCATTCCCTTTTTCGCTCGGCTTTCACGAAGTTTCTCACCAAATGTCATTATTACAACCTCCTTGATTTCACAACTAACTTGTGAATTATTAAAATTGCCTCTTGACTTTCACAAGTATCTTGTGTATAATGGGCATGTAATCCACAAGTAACTTGTGAATTACTACTTGTATTCTACATTAAGTTGTGAATTAAGTCAAGAGGTATTACAAAAATGGCACGAAATATTTTGCATTGCGATATGAATAACTTTTATGCTTCTGTCGAATGTATGCTAAGCCCTGAATTGAAACAGTACCCCGTTGCTGTTTGTGGATCAGTTGAGGAACGGCACGGCATTGTACTTGCAAAAAATTATAAAGCCAAAGCATTCAAGGTCGCAACAGGTGACGCAGTATGGCAGGCAAAACAGAAGTGTCCTGATTTAGTTGTTGTACCACCTCATTACGAAGAATACTTGAAGTATTCCAAATTGGCAAAAGCAATCTACTGTGATTATACCAATCAGGTAGAGCCTTACGGTATGGACAAGTGCTGGCTTGACCATCTCCGTCGGCGTTTCTTTCAATAAGATATTTGCAAAGTTAGGCTCTGATTATAAAAAGCCTGACGCTGTAACAGTCTTTGAAAAAGAAACCTTCCGGGAAAAGATTTGGGGCTTACCATCTTCCGATTTACTCGGCGTAGGGAGAGCTACGACAAGAGTCCTTAATAACTACTGCATAAGAACAATCGGTGACTTAGCAAATTCTGACTATGACTTTATAAAAAGAATATTAGGCAAGAACGGAGTATCACTATGGTTATATGCAAACGGTAGAGATAATTCAACGGTTAAGGGTATTAAGTTTGTTTCACCTGTTAAGAGTATCGGACACGGAATCACAACGGTTATAGATTTGAGTAACGAAGAAGAAGTTTGCGTGTTTTCTTAGAATTGACACAAGGCATCGGACATAAGCTGCGTGTACATCAAAAGGTTGCAAAAGCCGTTGCTATCTATGTTAGGGATAATACCTTGTTCTCAAAGCAGTGGCAGACGCAAATGCAGATGGTGACGCAATCACCATTGGTTTTAGCACAATATGCTTTTCAGCTATTCAAAAAAAGATATGATTTGAGAAATCCTATTAGATCGGTAACTATTCAGGCGATTAACCTGTTTCCGCAGGATATGCCGCAGCAGATTGATTTGTTCTGCGATTATGAGCGAGCCGAGAAACAAGAAAAGCTGGATGGCTGTGTTGAAAAACTTCGCCAGAGGTTTGGTAAACGCTGCATAAGAAATGCTGTGTTGCTACAAGAGCTTGGAATGCCGATGGGTAATGTTGAGATCACTATGCCAACAAGATTAGTCAAATAGGAGGTTGCCTATGTTCGCTATTAAAACAGAATCAATCAAAAGCTATGTTGAAACACCAAAGTCTTTACTGAAAGAACATCATAATTTGATCGCCTTAATTGCCGATAATGGAAATCATTTTCTTGCTTATGGAATAGTTGAGGGAACTACTTTGTATATTGATTTAGATGCAGAATATGAGGAAAACACACTATCGTGTTTTATCAATAAGCAATGGCAATTCAAACTGTTTATATGTGAGCTTGAGGGCTATGATTATGTCGGCAGGATTGTTGCTGCTTATAAGTCTTACGAGGTATAGATATGCAACAGGAAAGGAACAAAGTTTATGTATTAGTAAACGCAGACCACAATCCCGACGGGACTTGTCGTCCCCGGTTCATTACGCTGGAGGACGGACGCAAATTCGAGATTGACCGTCTGATTCATCGCTGCCGTGCGGCAGCTACAAAAGTTGGCGGTACGGGTATCCGTTATACGGTATCTATCTGCGGAAAGCAAACCTACCTTTTTGACGAAGAAAACGGCAAATGGTTTGTAGAGTTTAAGACTGTTTAGGAGGAACATATAATTGAAATATTTGTCACGCAAAGATATTGAAGCTATTGGTGAACGAGTGACAAAAGCATATTTCCGATTACCTGACTTAACGGGCAAAACAGTATATAAGATTACACCTGACAAGCTAATTACTGATTTGTTAGGAGTCAATCTTGAATATCACCACTTATCTTTAGATGGTTCTGTCCTCGGACTTACATCATCGTATGGTGCTGTAACATACAAAGTATTTGATTACGCTGATGAGGAGAGTTATTGCTATCTCGATGGCAAAACAATATTCATCGAGCGTAATCTGAATGAGGACATTTCGCAGATTGGCAGATGTAATTTCACCAAAGCGCACGAAGCCGGGCATCAAATTCTGAAAATGCTTTTTCCTAATGAATATGGCGGCGATAACAGAAAACTGCATTTCTGTTTAGCACACCCACCGAAGCAACGAAAAATGGATTGGTTAGAATGGCAGGCTAACGCTATTGCGTCCGTGATTCTTATGCCAAAAGAAGTTATAATGCGAGCACTGTTCTTATTTGGTTTTGGTGAGCGGATAGAAATGATAAATAATGTATATGCTACTTGGGAATACGAACGGTTTTCGTCTATGGCGGTTTTTTTAGGTGTATCCAAAACAGCCTTGTCTATCCGGCTTACTCAACTCGGATTGGTTGACAAAAACTATTTTGGTAATCCCTACGACTTAACAGATATATATTGTGATGGAGGTGTTTGAATTGGCAAAGTTTAACGCAAAAGAAAACGATCCTGAGCGCTATGCAAGGGTGAAAGAAGAACAGGCTAAGTTGCAGACACGGTGCAAGTCAGAGTTGCGATTGGCTCGCCTGTGTCCGTATTGCGACTATAAACTGTCTATCGCTATTAAGGGCGAACACAGTTGGACAAGCGAAAAATGCCCTAATTGCGGAGAGGTGGTCTATTTCCCACCTATATCGTTCAGAAAGGCATCCAACAACTAACATAAACCAATTTTTTCAATATTATCCAATAAAATCAAATATTAAAAAACTATAAAAAGCAAGTATGAGCTTGGAGCCGCTTGATGCGTTGATTTCTATTGCCACTTGATTTAGATTTTATCCTTTTACAAGGGATAGATCTATCTTGTGGCAGTAGGCGACGCATCAAGTGGCTTTTTATCTTTTCATCAGGTGGCTCCGTGAAAGGAGTTACTGATGAAAACAATTACTGAAAGCAATGAAAACTATTCCATTATCGACCTGACTCTTGAATATGAGAATTGGACAGGTACAGAGAGATATGCTGTTATTTCTGATTTCGATCAGGAATATCTTGAGCAAAACTATTCTTCTGAACTCTCAGCATTCAAGCCGTATTTATTTATGACGAGTGAATTCCTTGATGTACGAAGGAACTTCCGAAATAACAATAAGAAGTTTGAAATGCGTGAGTTGCTCTATCACGCAGTATATGATTATCAAGATGGGATAACTGAGGGCGCAAATCTTAGCCTTGTAGCTGATGACTTTGTTGATAAACTGATTGAATCAGAAGAATTAAAACGTGCATTAACTGTTCTTTCACAAACCGAAAAGGAGCGTTTGTTGGAATACCATATAATCGGAAAGACACTTAGTCAAATTGGAGAAGAACAAGGCTGCTCGGCTGCGGCTGTAAAGTATTCTGTAGACCGTGCAATAAAAAAATTGAAAAAATTTTATAATTTGACTTAAAAAATGACCTCTCCCATTGGGTATAGGTGAAATGGTTAATTACTTTCAACAATACTTAATGAAAAGAGGACTTAAAATGAACAACAAAAATGAAAGAAAAATCAAAAGAGGAGATATTTATCTCTACGATTTTGGTGACAACGAAGGCTCAATCCAATGCGGATACAGACCTGTTGTAGTTTTGCAGGCAGACAATTTCAACGCCAAAGCTCCGACCATTATGGTTGCGGCTATCACCACAGCTATCAGAAAGACATTTCTTCCTTCACATATCTTGGTAGAGGATAAGTATGGACTGACAGAACCTTCAATGATTATGCTGGAACAACAGAGGGCAATTAACAAGGATGAATTAGTTAATTACGTCGGTCATATTGACGACAACAATGTTCTCCGCAAGATTCACAACGGCTTAATGAAGCTGTATGGATATTGGGACTACGCCCGTTATAACAAAGCAAATATCCGCTGTTTGTGTCCGAGCTGCTTGAACAAGTACAAATATTTGCCGGAGCTGATTGTAAAGCGAGTAGATCCGCTTAACAGTGTAAAAGAGAAATGTGACCAGTGTCAGGGATACGGGTATGACTATTTTGTATATGAGCGTTCCCCTCGTAAAAAAGGGGGTGAATCTTTTGACTAACAATAAGCGTGTCTATACTGTTGAGGAGATTCAAGCAATCTTGGGCGTAAGCAAGAATACAACTTATGCTCTTGTCAAATCCGGTGTTTTCCATTCTGTAAAAGTTGGAGGACAGTACAGAATATCCAAAAAGAGTTTTGATGAATGGCTTGATAACATCGGCATAGCCTCAGATGTTTGTCAAGTGTGTGACGAATAAAATCGCATCATTAACAAAACCATTCTTTTCGTCTATGATAAATCCAAGCTCAACAGCTTGGATTTATCATAACGATTTGGAGGTGTTGTATTTGGATAAGAAAAGTATATCTGTTCCTGAAATGCGCCGTATTCTCGGTCTTGGAAAAACTGAATCTTATTGGCTTATCAAAAAGGGATATTTCAAAACGATTATGCTTTTCGGAAAGATCAGGGTGATGACGGACAGTTTTGAAGAATGGTACGCTAATCAGTTTCATTACAAAAAGACGGACGGAACGCCGCCGGGACAGAATTGGCGGCATACAATGTCAATTCGTGAAACAGCCGATATACTCGGAATTGCTCCGACAACGGTTTACTCTCTAATAGGCAAGAATTTGTTTACCGTGCTGACCGTCAGCGGCAAAAAGCGAATTGAAAAAAAGAGCTTTGAAGAATGGTATGCTAATCAAAGCAAATATCACAACGACGACAAGGAGGTTATTGATGATGTTTGAAGAGAAAATCGCAAAGCTCAATAGCCAGCAAGACAGAAAGAAAAGCTATTCCGTCCCAGAAATCCAAAAGATATTGAAGGTCGAAAGGCATACTGTTTATAAGTTGATCAAAGAAGGACACTTCAAAGCTGCCTTTATTGGCGGCAAATGGAGAATTTCAAGGTTGAGCTTTGATTTATGGCTCGACGGAAAGGAGTAAATATATGGCTTCGATTATTAAGAGAAAAAACAGTTACTGCGTTGTATATCGCTATACTGACGAAAAAGGCAAATCACACCAGCGCTGGGAATCATTCCCGACTAACGCAGAAGCGAGGAAACGAAAAAATCAAATTGAGTACGAACAGGACAACAATGTTTTTACCGTTCCCGAAGCAAGAACGGTCAGAGAATTGCTTGTAGATTATATGGAGATTTACGGCGTGAACAAATGGGCAATGTCCACTTATGACGCAAAAAACAGCTTGATTAATAATTATATCAATCCGATTATCGGTGATATTCCTCTCAGCGACCTGAATCCCCGAATGATGGAAAAGTATTACCTTGACCTTTTGAAAGTTAAATCAAAGGTTATCAATAACCGCAAACCGGAGCACGAATATCTTACGCCGTCAAGAATCAGAGAGGTACACAAGCTCTTGCGAAATGCCTTTAATCAAGCCGTTAAATGGGAGTTGATGACAAGGAATCCCGTTGAACACGCTACCATACCCAAAGAAAAGCCCAAAAAGAGAGCTATGTGGGATTTGCCTACGTTCAAGAAGGCGCTTGAGCTTTGCGATGATGACGATTTATCGTTGGCATTAAATCTCGCTTTTTCCTGTACGTTGCGTATGGGCGAAATGCTGGGCATAACGCTGGACTGTATCGACGTGTCAGAGGAAAAGATTGAAAACGGTACGGCTTCCATTTTTATTGAGAAGGAGCTGCAAAGGGTAAAGCGTGATGTATTTGAAAAGCTCAATAAGAGAGATGTGATTTTTGTCTTTCCTCGATGTTTGTCAGGTGGCAATACGGTACTTGTGCTGAAAGAACCGAAAACCGAAACAAGTAAACGCCGAGTGTATCTCCCAAAAACCGTTGCTAAAATGGTATTACAGCGCATTAAGGATATTCAGGAGATTAAGGAATTGCTTGGTGATGAATACCACGATTACAATTTGTTGTTTTCAAGCTCCACAGGCAGACCGATGGAGGGACAGATAATCACAAGGGCGTTAAAAAAGCTAATCAGAGATCACAACTTGCCTGATGTTTGCTTCCATAGCCTGCGTCATTCGAGTATTACATATAAGCTCAAATGGTCGGGCGGTGATATAAAAGCCGTTCAGGGCGATTCAGGACACGCACGGGCTGATATGGTAACGGAGCAATATTCACATATCCTTGACGAAGATAGAGTTGCCAACGCCAGACGAGTTGATGAACAGGTATATAACCAGCCACCACAAAAGACACAGGCGGATAACACTACCGATATGAATCCGACGGAGCTTCTCGGACAGATTTTCTCAAATCCAGAAATGGGCAAAGCGTTTCAAGCTTTTCTCCAGCAGTATCAAAGCAACTCATAAATAGCTATATATAAATGTAAAAGGACGTTCCGTTTGGAGCGTCCTAATTTTTCCTTGCCTATGTTTTATATTTGTGTTATACAACTATTGCATAATAATTGCTTAAGAAGTACATCCCAAAACTACCACCTTATGCGACAACTTTTTTAGAGGGTGTGCTAACACTTTGCTAACAGGAATACACACAACTCGTTTATGTTAGCACATTTTAGGTGGTAAAAGGCAACCACGTTTCCTGCTGAAAACCGCATTAGGATGGGAAAAGTTGAGGTTCGTTTATTTTGGAAATGACGCTTCGGAATGAACTCCTAAGCGAAAGGTCGGGGGTTCGAATCCCTTTTGGCACGCCAAAAACTCCGCCGGAAAACCCAGCAAAAGGCAGGCTCGCATAAGGATACTTTCAAAAAGTGACCGATTGAGAGCAGCACAACGCCACAGAGTTTTAAAGCTCTGTGGCGTTGTGCTTTTTTATAGCTAACAGGAAAATGAGTCCGTACTAAGCAATATTCAGCCCTTCAATTCCGAAAAGATTTTCTATTGCATGTCGGTTCAAACCCTTGTTTCCTCGCTTTTCTCAGTCTACCCGCAGCATACGGTAACCGACGCCGATATGCGTCTGAATGTATTGCGGACAGTCCTTTTGCGGCTCCAGCTTTTTGCGCAGTGTCGCCATAAACACCCGCAGAGAAGCAATATCGTTTTCCCAGCTGCTGCCCCAAATCTGCTGCGTGATATAGGTGT
>UMHV01051095.1_pt1 | contig 25805 bp, 24 predicted proteins | sample 1965621 | NCBI WGS metagenome assembly UMHV01 (sample SAMEA4836108, study PRJEB28245) | human gut metagenome | biome: gut microbiome; material: fecal sample | place: Denmark | collected 2008 | reverse complement strand
TCAAGAAACGTTTTGACCACTGTCCAATCACCAAGATCCTTACCATCGAGGCTTCCGGTATCGGTATTGCCTGCATTGCGGCACAGTATTTCCACGTACCGGTTGTATTTGCAAAGAAAGCACAGAGTGTAAACCTTGACGGTGAAATGTATACCACCAAGGTAGAATCCTTTACACACAAGAAAGTTTATGATGTAATCCTTTCCAAGAAATTCCTTGGTCCTGAAGATCACGTACTCCTGATCGATGATTTTCTTGCAAACGGCTGCGCACTTCTTGGCCTGATCGACATCGTGAAGAAATCCGGTGCAACTCTGGAAGGTGCCGGAATCGTTATCGAAAAAGGCTTCCAGTCCGGCGGACAGACCATCCGTGATATGGGTATCCATCTGGAATCCCTTGCCATCATTGATTCCATTGAAGGTGGCAAGCTTACTTTCCGCGAATAAGATTTATCATAAAAAATACTCCTGGAAACTTACGTATGTCGGTTTCCAGGAGTATTTTTATTTTGCCATATTTATTTTGTTTTATGCATCTGCACCTTTGGAAGCTTTCTCTGTAGGTGTCGGAGTTGCCGTTTCATCTGCTTCCGGTGTCGGAGTCACAGAAGCACCAGCCTCTTCTGACGGTGTCGGGGTGGTTTTGTCATCTTCTCCGTCAGCTTTCTCAGACGGTGTAGGAGTTACATCTTTATCCGGTTCTTCTGTTACCGTAACTTCCGGTGTTGCTGTCGGAATCGGTGTCGGAGTTGCTTCCGATACAATCTCATCCTCATCATAATATCCGTCATCCACAAGCATCTGGTAATTATCCACATCGATCAGCTGGATATCGCTTGTTACAGTTCCCACGATCTTGGTTCCGTTGTCATACTGCTCGTAATCAGAAATCTCTGGTTTCTCCCCTTTCAGAAAAGTGTCCACCATAGTCACACAGTCATTTGCCAGCACGCGGTTGTCAAAGAACAGACTGTCTGCAAGTTTTCCCTCAATCACAGCAGTTACTGCTTCTGCCTCACAGCCACAGCCAGTGATCATTGGCCATCCCTCTTCACCTGACACATGGCCAGCATCCTCCAGGGCATCAACGGCACCAAGAGCAAGGTCATCGGCACCTGTGCAGATAATGTCCGGTGTGCCTTCTGTATAATTCTGGGAAAGGATCTCTGCCATATCGTTCTTCGCGGTATTTCTTCCGGAACGCATCACTGCAGTATCATCAAGCGTCTGCTTTCCTGAAGTGCACACCAGTGTTCCGTCATCGAAATATTCCTGAAGTTTTTCCATCACGCCATTATAAAAGAACAGTGCATCACGGTCATCCGGAGAACCCATCAGGAACTCGATGGTCAGCGTGCGTTTTTCTTCTCTGGCTTTCTCCAGATCCATTTTTTTGATGATGGAATCTCCCACCATTTTTCCTGCTTTTCTCGTATCAAAAGTAACATAATAGTTGATCTTATCCGTATCCATGATCAGCTGATCATAGGAAATTACAGGAATGGATTTCTCATAGGCCTGTTCAAGCACATCGTTCAGGCCATAGGCATCTACCGGTGCAATCACAAGGGCAGACGTTTTTTCATCGTCCAGGATGGACTGGATCTGTGACACCTGCGTATCACTGTCCTCATCTGCAAAAAAGATCTCCGCATCATAGCCGTCTCCTTCCAGTGCAGTCTGAAAACTTTCTCCATCCAGAGCCCAGCGGGAATCGTCCGCAGCAGAAGGCAGAAATACTCCTACTTTCTTATCTGCAGCTGCAGTTTCTTTTTCTTCCTCTTTTTCTTCTTCCTCCGCATCATCGCTGTTTTTGGCTTTTCCCTCCGGATCTTCGGACTCCACACTTTCATTGGCAGCCTCTGTTGCCTCTTTGTTTTTGCCGCAGCCGGAAAGAACTGCTGTAAGAGCCAGAGCTCCCACAAGCAGGATCGCTGTTTTTTTCTTCATGGTCAAATCCTCTCCTATAAGCCTTTATATTCCTTTGCCAGTGATTTCAGATAGTCTCTGTACGCCAGTGCGGATTTCTTTGGTTTCAGGATACGCACATCTCCGCCCATGCCCGTCAGCCAGCCGTAAAACTTGGAATTTTCCGGAAGCTGCGCCGTTACCATCAGATCTCCGTTTTCCTTTATTTTATACTCTGCGTCTTCGCCAAAAAAATCACGGATTTCAGCCTGTGCAACACCTGTACAGAGAAGGCGCATTTCTTTTTTTATGGTTCCCGCAGAATTCTTAAGAAGCGCCTGGTACCCACTTATATCAACGCTCTTTGTTTCTGCCTTTTCCTGAACTTTTTCCAGAGTGGAAACATTTGCATTTTCCGCCTGAACGGATGGCTGCTCTGCCCCCTGCTGTCCTGCCAGATAATAACCACCTGGCCGCTCCCTTGTATAGCGGATATCCATTCCAAACTCCCGCAGAACCTCCACATCGTCATAAATGCTCTTTCTCTCCGCACGGATCCCATGTTCCATAAGATTCGCAAGAATCGTCTGCATGGATATTGCATGATGCTCCCCTGTCTCCCGCAGCATTTTTTCAAGATACAGGATCTTCGCTTTCTGATTGTTTGATTTTGCCATACTATCCTCTTATCCTTCGTTCTTTACAAAGCGGTGGAAAATATAGGAGTTTGCCTCCTGCTCCTCGCTGTCATCCAGTTTCTCAAGTTCGATCTTCTTACCATATTTCTTTTCCAGTGCACGGCTGATCAGAAGATCAGCAAGCTGTGGATTCTTTGGAAGAAGCGGACCATGAAGATAGGTTCCGATCACATTTTTGTATACAACACCTTCCTCACCGGACTGTCCGTCATTGCCATATCCGGACAGAACTTTTCCCAGGGGTTTGTTGTTTCCGATGGTGGTGCGTCCGCCATGGTTCTCAAATCCTACGATGGGCATGTCAAAAAGATCGCTCTGCATCACAATATTTCCAATAAGGCGGCCTTTTCCCTGCTCTGTGCTCATATCCACCAGTTTCAGGCCCTCGATCATTCCCTGATCGGTCTTATAATAGTTTCCAAGAAGCTGATATCCACCGCAGATTGCGATCACAACCCCGTTATCTTCCACATAAGCCTTGAAATCCTTCTGAATTTCTTTCAGCTTTTCACATACCAGCATCTGCTCACGGTCAGAACCGCCTCCCAGAAGAACGATATCCAGTTTGGAAAAGTCGATCTTGTCTCCCAGTTCAAACGCAATGGTTTCTGCCTCAATGCCTCTCCAGAGACAGCGTTTCATAAGGCACTGGATATTTCCTCTGTCACCGTAAAGGTTCAGAAGATCCGGATATAAATGTCCAATCGTTATCTTCATTTTTCCCCCTCCAGTTTCTTCAGAATATTTCTGGTGCCAAACAGCGCCGTATAGTTTACAAGTACATAAAGATTGCCACATCCGTCCTCGATCCGCTTGCGGATGGCTGTTTCCACATCATTTTCCAGCATGGACGGGATATCCACATATTTCAGTCGGAGGCGCATATCCTGACAGCGAATGCCGCTGACTGTGATGGAATTGATATTATCTCCTCCGAAAAGGTCAAAATCCACGTCCCAGAGCCAGGAGATATCTTTTCCGTCCTGTGCATTATCGTTGATCACAATGATGATATCCTTGGGTGATTCATCCTGCATCACAGCTGAAATGTTCTGGTTAAAACCGGCCGGATTCTTGGCAAGGTTCAGAACAACGCTGGTACCTTTGATCCGGAACTGCTCATTACGTCCGTTCTCAGGATTGAATTTTTTCAGCATCTCATTAAAATGTTCTGCCTTAAATCCAGCGGTACGTATTCCCGCATAGGCAGCAAGGATATTATATACGTTATAGAAGCCTTTGTAATTGGCCACGATCCGTTTATCTTCCACAGTAAATGCGATCTGGTCATCCACCTTCACATCTGTGGCATCAAAATTGATCTCCGGACGTTTAAATCCGCATTTCGGGCATCTGTAGTCACCAAGCTGGCTGTAATGATAAAAACTGTAGACCAGTCTCTCCCCGCAGCATTTACAGAACCGTCCCTCACGGATCTCGTTTGTTTTGTTCTTAATTACCGGTTTGCTGATTCCATAGGTTACAAAAGGATTGCCACAGTCCATGGCAAGATATGCGGACAATGCATCGTCACCGTTGACGATGACCTTCATATCCGGAACTTTTTTCATCATTTCTTCCAGAATATTCATGGTGATATCAATCTCACCATAACGGTCCAGCTGATCACGGAACAAATTGGTCATGACCATATAATCCGGTTTGATCTTTGTGAACACGTGTCTTGTGGAAGCCTCATCAACCTCAATACAGGCATAGTCCGCATCCAGTTTTCCGCTGAATCTTGCGCCCAGCACAAAAGCTGCCACAACTCCGTTCAGCATATTGGAACCGGTATGATTACAGATAACTTTTTTACCTTCTGCCTCCAGTCCTGCACAGAGCATGTTATTGGTTGTTGTCTTTCCGTTGGTTCCACATACTACAAATATTTTTTCTCTTACCTGAGAGGATAGCTCCTCCAGGATATCCGGACATATCTTCAATGCGATCTTCCCCGCCCAGGTTACACCCTGGCGTCCCATAAGTTTACAGACATGCCCTGTGATCTTTGCTGCCATCACAGCAATGGTTGTTCTTATTTTCATAATCCTCTGATTCCTTTGTTTTTATTTCTCCTACCACAGATCTTCTGCTGTCAGAAAATCCGTGCAGATTCCTTCTGCTCCCTGTGCAATATACTTTCTGGCCTGATTCCGGTCATTTACGGTATACACATACAGCCGTATTCCCTTTTTTTCAAAAATTTCTTCGGTTTCTTCAGACCAGTATTTCCAGTAAACTGTTGCCGCAGGGATACCTTTTTCTTCACAGAAAGATGCGATATGCTCCAGATCCTCTGCCGAATATTCCTGCCACAGAGAATATACATAGGAGGGAAAAGAATAAATCATGGTGGTTCCGGGAAACATTGCCTCACTGTAGATTTCCGGAATGATCTGGTCCAGAACGCTCTCTGCTCCCGCTGCTCTTGCAATTTCCACGTAATCGCAGTAATCTTCAAGTGTTCTCTGATAGTTGCGCAGAGAGTACTGTTTGGAATCGATCATCACATAGGCATCTGGATGTTCTTTCAGAAGCAGGAAAAAATCTTCCAGCGTCATCGGCGTATATGTTCCATATATCTTACTGTTCTTAAACTGTTTCTCTGTAAGAACTTTTTTCCCGCTGCCCTTCCACTGCCCCATGGATTCCTTCCAGTTATGGCGGCATACCCACACTCCGTCCGATGTTCTGGAAAGATCCAGTTCAAAAAGCCGTACACCCTGTTCGTACATGGCAAGAAATCCCTCTCTGGAATTCAGATAATCCTTTCCAGCCAGTCCACCCAGCGCATGTGCTATGGTTCGGTGATCCTCCCAACGAAACTTTGTTGCAACAGCTGTATCATTTCTTAAAGGCACCGAACTTCCTCCGAGAAGTACCAGTGACAGAAACAGTATTTCCACTGTCAGTATAAAACGTCTCATTCTCTCCGGCAACAAAAAAATGCACAAGACATAAAGGAAAACATTTCTGTTCTGCTTTCCTTCATATCTTCTGCAAGTTTATGATCTCCGGACAATACATCCGAAATTCTCCTATATTCATTCTGCCCGGTAGTAACGGAAATTCTGCCGACCATTCTCATCATCCTTTCGCATACCTGTACTCTTAATTTGTACATTACCGATTGTACGCTAAAAAGGCATAATAATCAAGCCAGGATTTGAATATCCATTTTATTCCGTTTCTTCTCCATTGCATTCCTGCTGGAAGCGCAAATACTCATCATATTTTTCGTGAGCAACCCGATTGTAGGAACGTGAAATCGGTATCACATGATCTCCGATCCGAAAACTGTCATTTTTGGCTCCTGTAATCCGTTCCATATTTATAATAAAGCTCTGGTGACATCGCAAAAACGTGCTGTTTTCCAGCTGTTTTTCAAAATCTTTCAGTTTACCTCTGCATTGTAGTATACTTCCGTCTGTCATGTGAAAATTTACGATATGCAGGCTGCTGGTAATAAAGCTTACCTGGCTGTGCCGTAAAGTATACACCCGTGCACGATACTGGAAATGTATCACCCTCTCATCCGTGTTGATATTTAATCTCTTTTTTAACGGTTCCATAATATATTCCAATGTTGCTGCAGTTACTGGTTTCAGCAAATAATTATATGCAAACAGGTCAAAAGCATCTCTGTAATATTCATCGCTTCTGCTCATGAAAATTACAGCTACTGACATTTCTCTTTCTCGTATCTTCCGTATTGTTTCCAGTCCGTCTACTTTTTTTGAATCCATGTTAACAAAGATTGCATCATAAGGTTTCCTTTTCTTTTCCAATTCTTCCAATAAAAGCTCGCCGCTTTTAAATATCCGAATTTCTGACCCTGGAACGATTCGCTCAAGCTGTTTGTGAAGTTTTCTAGCATCTGCCTGCATGTCGTCACAAATGGCAATGGTCATCATCGTCATACTTATGTATCCCCTCTTGTTCTGTCATTGTATCTTTTTGTTCTATATATTATATCATGATTCATTATTTAATTTATGTCATCTTCATGTAATTTATGGTCGTAAATCCGCCATTTCTGCATTTTTTCAACTATTTAAGCATACAAAAAAAGGACATCTGCATTTCTGCAAATGTCCTTTAAAATGGTCAGAATTACAATTATACAAGCTCGATGAGAACTTCCATAGCTGCGTCGCCTTTACGCTGACCGATCTTAACGATTCTTGTGTAACCACCGTTACGATCTGCGTATTTCGGAGCGATCTCGCTGAACATCTTGTCAACCATGTCAACTTCTTTTGTGTTTTTCTTTCTGCCAGCGCCCTTAGCAGGAACCTCTGTTACAGGATAGAAAACTTTCATCATCTCACGACGTGCATGAAGTCTGGAAGGAGCATCTTTCTTGATCTCTTTCTGTACTTCATCGTAAACTGTTTTCTTCTTGCCGTCTACGACTTCTTTTACACGTTTTCCGTCAGCATCTTTGCGGGCAACTTTAGCTGTTACTGTAACTGTCTCGAAATTGTCTTTCTCACGTACAGCCATAGCGATAAGTCCCTCAGCGATCTTGCGGATCTCTTTAGCCTTAGCTTCTGTTGTCACGATCTTTCCGTGATGAAGAAGGTTTGTAACCTGATTTCTCAGGAGTGCTTTTCTCTGGTTAGATGTTCTGCTTAATTTTCTATATTTTGCCATTTTATTATCCTCCATCTGTGGGACACCAGGACATGCTTGTTCGGTCTTACTGTCCTGCTGCTGACACCCCACTCATTATTCTGTTTCCGGCGGTGTGCACGCACGTACGGCATGCTGGTACCAGAACCTGTTATCCAGTTACGGTTCGCGACATTCACCGCGAACCGTCAACATTATTATTCCTCTGTAGGCTGGAGCTGAAGTCCCAGCTCTTTGAGTTTCGCAAGTACTTCCTCTAATGATTTGCGGCCCAGATTACGAACCTTCATCATATCGTCAGAAGTCTTGTTGCATAATTCTTCAACCGTATTGATACCGGCTCTCTTAAGGCAATTGTAGGAACGAACAGAGAGTTCAAGCTCATCAATGCTCATCTCCAGAACCTTTTCCTTCTCATTGTCTTCTTTCTCGATCATAACCTCAGCGGTCTTAGCATTCTCGGAAAGATCAATGAACAGGCTTAAATGCTCGCTGAGAACCTTCGCTGCAAGGCTGACTGCCTCGTCCGGATCAAGTGTTCCATTGGTATATACATCCAGTGTAAGCTTGTCGAAGTCAGTTACCTGACCAACTCGTGTATTCTCGACGATCATGTTGACTCTGTCAACCGGAGTGTAGATTGCATCAACTGCGATCACACCGATCGGCATATCATCGGTTTTGCCTTTGTCTGCGCTGATATAACCACGTCCCTTGGTAATGGTAAGTTCCATGGCCAGTCTGCAGTCTTTTCCGCCGTTCAGGGTTGCGATCACCTGATCCGGGTTCATGATCTCAATATCCTGATCTGCCTGGATATCAGCTGCTGTAACAACACCTTTTCCCTCACACTCGATGTATGCGGTCTTCGGCTCATTGTCACTGCTGTGATTCTTGATGGCAAGAGATTTCAGATTCATGATGATCTCGGTTACATCTTCCTTCACGCCCGGAATGGAGCTGAATTCATGAAGTACACCATCGATCTTTACCTGGCTTACTGCAGCTCCCGGAAGGGAGGACAGCATAATTCTTCTTAAAGAATTGCCAAGGGTAGTACCGTAACCTCTTTCAAGAGGCTCTACAACGAATCTTCCAAACTTCTTATCTTCGGATATTTCGGTAATTTCGATTTTTGGTTTATTGAAATCAAACACTATAAGGTTCCCTCCTTCTGGGTTAATCAACATTCGAGGGTATTACCAATTTTTATAACTGTAGACACTGTAAACAGTTACTAATTATTTAGAATACAGCTCGACGATAAGCATCTCGTTTACAGGAACATCGATCTGCTCTCTTGTAGGAAGCTCTTTAATTACACCCTTCAGGTTCTCCTGATCAGCATCGATCCACTCCGGAACAAGTCTTCCACCTGTAACCTCAAGGATTCCTTTATATCTCTCAGAACCTTTGCTCTTTTCTCTGATCTCGATTGTATCGCCTGCTTTGCAGAGATAGGACGGAATGTTTACGCATTTTCCGTTAACAAGTACGTGCTTGTGATCTACGATCTGACGAGCCTCTCTTCTTGTTCTTGCAAATCCCATACGGAAAACGATATTGTCAAGTCTGCTCTCAAGCATAACCATAAGGTTCTCACCTGTCTGGCCCTGCATTCTGTCGGCTTTCTTGTAGTAGTTACGGAAAGGTTTCTCAAGAACTCCGTAGATGAATTTTGCTTTCTGTTTCTCTTTTAACTGAAGTCCGTACTCAGATACCTTGCGGTTTGCACGTTTTAACTGTCTTGTGGACTTCTTATCAATTCCTAAGTAAATCGGATCCAGGCCAAGGGATCTGCATCTTTTCAGAACAGGTACTCTGTTTACTGCCATTTCAACTACCTCCTAATTAGACTCTTCTGCGTTTTGGTGGACGGCATCCATTGTGAGGAACCGGAGTTACGTCACGAATGCTGGTTACTTCAAGTCCGCATGCCTGAAGCGCACGGATTGCTGCTTCACGGCCTGAGCCCGGGCCTTTTACCATAACGTCTACTGTTTTTAATCCATGAATTAAAGCAGCTTTTGTTGCAGTCTCTGCTGCCATCTGTGCTGCATAAGGGGTAGATTTCCTTGAACCTTTAAATCCAAGACCACCGGCACTTGCCCATGAAAGAGCGTTTCCCTCGTTATCTGTCAGTGTAACGATTGTATTGTTGAAGGAAGACTGAATGTGTGCCTGTCCGTGTTCAACGTTTTTCTTGACACGACGTTTTGTCGTTTTCTTTGTAACTTTTGCCATTTTAAAACTAACCTACACTTTCCTTTTTTTGAAATTAATTAGTTATATCTATAAATTATTTCTTCTTGTTTGCAACTGTTCTCTTCGGTCCCTTGCGAGTTCTCGCATTTGTCTTGGTCTTCTGACCACGAACCGGGAGTCCTTTACGATGACGGATACCTCTGTAGCATCCGATCTCCTGCAGTCTCTTGATGTTAAGGGCGATTTCCCTTCTCAGATCACCTTCTACTGTCATTGTCTCATCAATAACAGCGCTCAGTCTCTTAACCTCGTCATCAGTCAGATCTCTGACACGTGTGTCAGGATTAACCTCTGCTTTAGCAAGAATTTTGTCTGCGCTTGGTCTACCAATTCCATAAATGTAGGTAAGACCGATTTCAATACGTTTCTCTCTTGGTAAGTCTACACCAGCTATACGAGCCATGTACTGTTTCCTCCATTTTCTGTTTCTGAAAGTCCTGCATATCGTATGTCACTTGCTCCCGCAAGGTGAAATGGGACATATCAACCTGCCGCTTTCTTTTCTAGTTTCCTAATTGGGGTGCCTCGGTAAAACACCCAGCTGTAATTGGCGAATCACAGCCTTTCCGAAATTGCGGATCTTAACCGCTGTTGCCTCTCGGTATTAGGCAATACATGCTTATTATTCACTCAGTAGAACAACCCTTCCGGGTGTTTCATACTGCAGCCGCACGTTTCACAAACATTCCAAAGAAGTTCCGATATGGAAATCAACCCTGACGCTGTTTGTGCTTCGGGTTCTCACAGATGATTCTGATGGATCCCTTTCTTTTAATGACCTTGCACTTCTCGCAGATCGGCTTTACAGATGATCTTACTTTCACTGGAAATCCTCCTTCCGTAAATTAGTCTCATATCTGCAGTTTCACAGGCGCACTCATACACAGTATTTGCGCGCTTGAAATATATACTAACACCTGTTTTCCTGAAATGCAAGAAAAAATTTTAAAAATTTTTGATTTTTTTTACAGACTGTATTATAATGGGTGGCAAAGTCCGGCAGAACCTGTCAAACTTCTTATATCCTGTACTTTCATACAGACGGAAAGCTGCCCATTTTTATATGAAAGGAATCTTTATATATGCATACGGAAATGAAATATCGTTTTCTGATCCATTACACCTTATCTTTTATCGGAGGATATCTGGGGCTTTACGCCATTGTATCAAGAGCCGATCTTTTCGGCAACGCACAGACTGCCAACCTTCTCGGTGTTGTGCGTGATATCATCGGCAGAGACTTTTCGGACATGATGCTGCGTGTGGGCGCACTTCTGATCTATATGACAGCTGTGATCCTTACGGTCTGGATACCGGAACATTTTTCCACAGATCTTCGTTTTATCAGTATCGGAATTGATATCTGTGCAGTTTTGCTGCTTGGTTTCCTGCCAGCCAGAATGAGCCCGGTCGTAGCTCTTTATCCGGTATTCTTCGCAATGCCTTTCCAGTGGTGTACTTTCAAGGCTCCCGGCGGATATAACAGCTCGACGATCTTTTCCACCAACAATCTCCGCCAGTTCACCACTGCTGTCACACAGTTTCTTATGAAAAAAGATGACGCACAGCGTGATAAGGCGAAATTCTACGGAATGACGCTGCTGTCTTTCCATGCAGGTGCTGCTCTTTCTCTGATCCTTTATATGTACTGTGGATTGTCCGGTGTGTGGGTCTGTCTGATCTCGGCTTTCTATGCGGTGTGGCTGATTGCTGCGGACCGCAGTACTGCCGCTGATACTTCTAGCGTATCTCAAAAGAAAACTTCTGCCCCAAGCAATTATAGAAATATTTCCTACAAGAAAAAAGAAGCCTGAATCAAAATGAGCCATTGATTAATAATGATTTTTAACACCGTCAGCTCTAAATAAAACTATCCCGGCAAGTACAAGTTTTTACACTTTGCAGCTTGTTCGGGATAGTTCTATTTTAAGAAATAACATTCATCTTGGAACACAAAGCTCTCTTATCTGAAGTTTTGCATCCGCATTTTTCTATGCTGTTTTTTCGGTGCGTTTTCCCTCAAATTTACTTAATTTTTTCCGACATTCCCATTTTCTTTATTTTTTATAGACCGCCGTGGAACTCATTCCTCTGGATTTTAAAAGCTTCTTGTATGCATTCAGCTGTTTTGCCGGAACTTTGACAGTCAGCTTTTTATATGTTCCTGCAAAGGCTTTTTCACCAATAGTTTTATTAGATAATACTCCTGTCTTGATAATAACGGTTCTGAGATTTTTACAGTTATAGAACGCCTGTTTACCAATTCTGCTGACGGTTTCTGAGATTGTAATACTACTCAGACTTACGCAATTGGCAAATGCTCTGTCTCCAATCTTCATTATATTATTTCCACCACTTACTTTATTCAACTTTCTGCATCCCCAAAATACATCCGTACCTATTACTGTCACATTCTTTCCAATAGTAACAGTTTTGAGGACCGTATTATTTTTAAAAGCATTTGCTGATATTCCCGTTACTTTACATGTAATTCCATTTATTTTAACTGTATCAGGAATTCTTACAGATGCTTTCTTATAAAACGGCTTTGTAAATTCAACGCTCATTCCATCCTTCAGTACCTTGTAAACTCCATTTGTAGCTTTATCATTTATGACTTTTCCAGGTGTTACAGTCTGTGGTTTAAGTTTTGCAATCTTTTCAGTTCTTGTCACTCCACAGAAAGTACAGGTAAATGTTTTGATTCCTTCCTTCGTAGTGGTAGCCGCTGTTGTAATTTTTCCCGCATTCCACGTATGTTTCGTTTTCGAAATTATTGTTCCTTCTTTCAGCAACTTGCCACAATCCTGGCAAAAAATATCGCCACTGTAACCATCGGATTTACAGGATGCTTTTTTTGAAAATTTCGTAATAGTATTTACATGTCCGGTCGCATGGATTTCTTCTATTCTTGTGGATCTACATACTTCGCAAGTGAATGTTCTGATTCCTTTTTCTGTACAGGTTGCATTTTTCGTTACTTTTCCTTCATCCCAGGTATGAGGTTCTTTCGGAATAGTTTTTCCAGAAGAAATTTTTATGCCGCAGTCTGTACAATAAACATCGCCTGTATAACCTTCCTGTATGCAGTTTGCTTCTATCTCATTACGCAGTTCTGTATACTGATGTCCTGTTGCCGGAATTTCTTCTGTGCTTGTTTTTCTACATCTTGTACAAGTGTAAGTTTTACTTCCCGGTTCTTTGCAAGTTGCATCCTTTGTAATTTTTCCACTATCCCACATATGACCTGTTGCCCCGACTGATAGTCACAATATATATTTTTCTTTTTAATTTGGTAAGGTTCCAGAGCTAACAGCTGCCTGTCTATACTTTGTTCCTTGGTAGATACTCTAATATATGCATATTTCTCCATTTTTTTGTCCTCCTGTATTTTTTTTATAATACAGTAGACATTTACACATCCAATTCACCTATATATAGGTAACATTTTAATAATATTCTTTTATTTACTTAAAGTCAACTATGTAAAGGTAATTTTATATTTTTCCTCTGTTATGATGAACTCAACTTTACAAAGATAACTAATCATAACAGGTGACCGTATGACTTATTCTGATATTTATGCATTACGTATCTGTCAGCTCTGCAAAAATCGTAAAATTACGATAAACAAGCTTGCAACACTGGCTGGACTGAAACAATCCACAATAGATAATATTATACGAGGAAAAAGCAGGAATCCCCAAGTAAGAACACTCCATAAAATCGCTAATGTATTTGGAATGACCTTAAGTGAGTTTCTTGATTTTCCGGAACTCAATGACTATTCCATTGATGATGAAGAAGATGATGAATAATGATTTTTAACACTGTCACTCCCAAATAACATTTATTTTGGGATACAAAAAACCCCTTATCTAAAGTTTAGCATTCGCATTTTTTCAATGCTTTTTCCCTTAAATTACTTGATTTTTCTTTCTTCCTTTTTTAGCATAACAGAAACAGGATTTCCTGATACGCCACAGTTTCTTCCTGTTCAGACTTATAGTATACTTAAATAATCAAATAGAGAGACACCATTTTATTAGTTAAAAAAGCAAGAATCTTTCAACAACCGTTGAAGAATCTGCGGTTGAGCTTCTTCATCGCTACTCTGGCAGACTCCATCAGCGGCCATTCTTTCCTAAGCCTCCCTTTCAGCATGCCTTATTTTAAACTGCTTTGTTTTCAACCATCAAATTCTATGTCAATTTTAACGCAAAAGTGATTTCCTGTCCTTCCTGCCTGAATACTGCGATTCATCCGAAGCATGATTCCATACTCACTTGTGATCCGTTCCAGATCTTCTTCCCGTTTCTGGACCATTATCTTCGACACCATCAACACTTTTTTACGTTTTTCCATAGATGTTTTGCAGTTATTCCCTTTGATACATTCTGTTTTATAAGAACAACCAGTGCAGTCTGAACATCTGTAATAAGTTTTTATACTGACATATCCTCTCGTCGTTTTACTTCTTCATTCATTTGTAACTGTTCCTCCACTTTCGTACCTGTCATCTGCAACGATTTCTGAATATGTTTCTATGTCAAGAAAAAGCACTCTTTAAAAGCGCTGTATCTGGCCACATTTAAGGCTACGAAAAATAGGCCAGTACAATTCGAAACTGGGTGCAGGTATATAACAAACTGAGTATTATATACGAAAGGTGCCATCCAGAGTAACAAGTAAACCGACGATTAAGACGGGCGCCCCCTGTGCTTGACATATAATTCAACAACTTTTATATAAAACAAGGGCGAAGGGTCTATCACCCTTTCATTCGTAAAAGAATCTTATTTACAGACTTTTTCTCACAATCTCAAATAAAATAATCCCAAACAAGTTACAAAACGTAAAAACTTTGTACTTGCCGGGATCATTTTATTTGGAACTGACGGTGTTAAAATCATTATTAACCGACAGCCCCTCTGTTTTTCTATTTATTTTTCAGACCTCAGACTATTATGAAATTTAGAAATTTTCTTATCCGGCAATTCCTCTGCTCCACGCAGTAAGAGCTTTCTTGTTATTTCCGTTGAGATCACATCTGCACTTTCTTGTTTTCCAGTCATAAGTAGCTTCTGTATAATAAATATAGTTGCCCTTTACAGATACTTTAATAGCTCTGTCACTAATTATTTTGCATTTGCTTCCATCTCTGTTTATCAGATAGACAGGACCTCCATGAGGGAATCCCACAGCTGTAACCAAGACTTTGTTTTTCACGCTCTGTACTGTTGAACAATCCTTCCCCAGACGTTTTATCTGTCTTTTTTTCAGATTTACCACTGCAAAATTTCCCAGTCCGTCACCATACTGGGTCTGATATCCCATATAAAGATAGGTGCCATCGCAGCCGATAATGCTATCCGCAGGTCCCTCCCCCCTGAAGCTTATCAGCACTTTATTTTTACGGGTTTTCAGATTATACTGAACCAGTTTACGATTTTTGTAAGTTCCTCCAAAGCTGCCGCTCCTCAGAAATGCTGCACTTTCATAATAAAGATATTTTCCGTTTGTTACAATGGAACCACTGGAACAGCTGTTAAGAAGCGCTTTCTTTTTACCATTCTTTGAAGCATATACAATATAACGATTGGTTCTGTCATTGTATTTCATAGAATAAATCGTGCCGTTTACTTTGCCGCTTTTATAAAAAGTAATCTTCTTATATGCACTGAGTCCGTTTGACGCGGCCTGTACATTCTCTGTTGTTCCTACTGCTGTAAACAGCATACTGAATGCCAGCAGTAATACCATACATATGGTCAGCAGTCTGTTACCTTGGTTTCGTTTGTTTTTCATAATTTTCCTTCCTTTCCTGTTGCGGTGTTTACAGATATCGTATATCTATATTTTACACTACAGGAAGACTGTATGTCCATAGATACAAAAAAGAAACAGGTTCTGATTTATTTTCAGTTCCTGTTTCTTTTCATTTTAATCAGGTGGGCATTCTTTTAATTTATAAAGCTGAATCTAATACGATTGTCTCAAACGATCTTAATGTGATCTTTCCATCTTCTGCAGTGATCTTCTCATAGTTTCCAAGACGTTTCTGATATGCTTTCCATTCCGGTTGCTGCCGGATCGTTACATTCTCTGCTGTCAGATTATTAAGAACGATCAGTTCTTCTCCCTGATAGTTACGTCTGTATGCCAGCACATCTGCATTTTCTTTTTCCAGAAATTCGATAGTTCCCTCTGCTATGATATCTTTTTCTTTTCGAAGGGCAATCAGTTTCTTATAGAAGCTGTAAATGGAGTCCGGATCTTTAAGTTCTGTTTCTGCATTGATCTCCTTATAATTCTCGGGAGCTTCGATCCACGGTGTTCCTTCTGTGAATCCTGCGTTTTTGTCATCAGACCACTGCATCGGTGTTCTGCTGTTGTCTCTTGATCTGGCAGCCAGAACCTTAAGAGCCTGCTCTTTGGTTTTTCCCTGATCAAGAAGGATTTTATAATAATTCATGCTCTCCACATCACGGTACTGGGAAATATCGTTGTAGTGGGCATTGGTCATTCCCAGTTCCTCTCCCTGATAAACATAAGGAGTTCCCCGCATCATGTGAATCGCCGCTGCCAGCATCTTGGCGGATTCTTTCCAGTAAAGGTCCTCATTGCCCATTCTGGACACAACTCGCGGCTGATCGTGATTGCACCAGAAAAGTGCATTCCAACCATCTCCATCCTGCATTCCCATCTGCCATGTCTCGAACAGTTTTTTCAGTGCTATTCTGTCAGGCTCCATCAGTGTCCATTTATCTCCGTCCTTATAATCTACTTTCAGATGATGGAAATTAAAGCACATGGAAAGCTCTTTTTCCTTCCGTCCTGAATAACGAATACAGTTCTCAAGCGAAGTGGAAGACATTTCTCCTACTGTGATCATATCCTCAATGCCTGTATCTCTGGTCAGTTCCTTAAGATATTCATGTACATGAGGACCGTCTGTATAAAATCTTCTTCCGTCGCCTTCCAGATCATCCTCAAACAGCTCAGGCTTGGAAATTACATTAATTACATCAAAACGGAAGCCTTTTATCCCTTTGTTTTTCCAGAAGCGGATAACTTTTTTCAGTTCACCACGGACTTCCGGGTTCTCCCAGTTCAGATCTGCCTGGGTAACATCATAAAGATGGAGATACCATTTTTTCAGTGATGGTACATACTCTCATGCAGGACCGCCGAATTTTGACTGCCAGTTTGTCGGAATCTGATCTTCCGGTTCATCCCGGAATATGTAGTAGTCCTGATATTTTTTTTCTCCTGCAAGGGCTCTCCGGAACCATTCATGCTCTGTGGATGTGTGGTTGAATACCATATCCAACATCAGACCAATTCCACGGTTATCACACTCCCGGATCAGTTCATCCATATCCTCCATGGTTCCAAACTGTGGATTGATCTTATAATAATCTGCCACATCATAACCGTTATCGTTCATTGGAGAGATAAATACCGGTGTAATCCAGAGATAATCAATTTCTAATTCTTTGAGATAATCCAGCTTTTCAATGATTCCACGGATGTCACCAAAACCATCCCCATCCGAATCCCTGAAGGATTTCGGATAAACCTGATATACTGTCTTTCTGCCAAAATCTGTCATAATTCTTTCCTCCTAAATCAATCGGACATTCATGATCCGATCTCACAGCCTGTACCCACTTCAGTTAAATAAAACGATCTCTGTTTTTCCTGCTTCTGCGTGAATATCTGTTACAAATTCAAAATCTTTCGCATTGCCTTCTTCTGTCACAATACATACTGTCACATCCGGATGGCCTGCTGTCCTGATCTTTTCCCTGTCAAAACGTACCAACGGTGTTCCCTGCTTTACTTTCTGGTTCAGAGATACCAGATACTCAAAACCGTCACCTTGCATTTCCACTGTATCAATTCCAATATGGAGAAGGATCTCCATGCCGTTCTCAAGAGTCAGCCCGCAGGCATGTCTGGACTCGTCCATAAGAACAGTTACTTCACCGTCACATGGCGCATAAAGAGTATCGTTCTCCGGAAGGATGGCAAGACCGTCACCCATAACTCCTTCGGAAAATACGCCGTCATTTACTTCCTTCAGAGGAATTACTTTTCCTGTAAGGAAAGCTCTGAGAGTGTTTGCTCCATCTCCGTTAAGTTCTGTTGTTTCTGTATTTTCTGTTGCGCTGATGCTGCCGGCTTCTGCTGATACATCCACTGTATCTGCGCTGTCCCCGGCTCCCACTCGATCTGCCATGGAAAGTTTTTTCTTTCCAACAATAAATGTCAGTGTCATCGGAATCACAAAAGCGATCACCATACAGATTGCAAAGCTTCCCATATATTTCGGCTGAATGGACAGGATTCCCGGGATTCCACCTACACCTACTGCGTTGGCTGTTGTAGAAGTCATAACGCAGACAGCTGCTGAAATAGCAGATCCGATCATTCCACAGATAAACGGGAATCCGTATTTCAGGTTTACACCAAAGATTGCCGGCTCTGTTACTCCAAGGTAACAGGAAATTCCTGCCGGAACATTGACTTCCTGTGCTGCTACATTCTTTTTCTGAAGGATGATCATTCCCATAACCGCAGAACCCTGAGCAATATTGGAAAGTGCGATCATCGGCCACAGCATGGTTCCGCCATAATCTGCGATCAGCTGAAGGTCAATAGCATTGGACATATGATGAAGTCCTGTGATAACAAGAGGTGCATAAACAAATCCGAAAATTGCACCAAATACAACTTTAAAGGATCCTGTGATTCCTGCATATACTACGGAAGAGATCGCAGAACCGATCTTCCATCCGATAGGACCTACAATAAAATGCGCAGCCATTACAGCAAGTACAAGACTGCAGAATGGAACTACAACACTTGAGATCACCTGAGGAGATATTTTTCTGAAAAACCTCTCAAGATAAACAAGTACAAACGCTGCCATGATCGCCGGGATCAGCGGTGCAAAGATCTCTGCCAGTGCAGCGATCACCTTCTGGAGAACATTCTGGTTCTTCTTTGCTGCCTGCTTCACTGCATCCTTGGAAACGCCTTCCACTCCTGCCACTTTTACAAAATCATTGTAAAAATCAGCGACTGCATTTCCGATGATCACCTGAAACTGTCCCGCCTGTGTGAAGCTTCCCTTTACCACCTTCATAGCTTCGATTGCTTCCACATCCGCCTTTGACGGATCATTGAGTACAAAACGCATTCTAGTTACACAATGTGATACAGCTGCAATGTTCTCTTTTCCTCCGATGAGGCGAAGCAGCTGCTGGGCATCCTGTGTATACTTTCCCATTTTCCTTTCCTCCATTACATTTTGATGATTATTTCCCTTTGTTCTGATTTGTTTAAACATGTTGTTGATGTTTTATTTATATCATGCTTGTTTAAACATGTCAATATGCTTTTTAAAACTTGTTTAAACATTTCAAAGTATTTGCATTGCGCTTGCCTGCAAAATCTTTTATAATGATCCTATAGCATTTCCATAAATTACTGCATCAAGTTCAGCTGCTCAGAACATAAATTGCCGGAAATGCTATAGGAATCATAAATCCTGCTATATTTTTTGACCGAACATGAATGGAGAATAGAAATGCCAAGAAGTATTTATGAAGATATCTATAAAGATCTGAAAATGAAAATCGAAGATAACACTTTTGCCTACCAGGAGCTTCTTCCCCCTGAAAACACCCTGATCCAGACCTACGGCTGCTCCCGAAATACTCTGCGCCGCGCAGTTGGCCTTCTTGTCAGTGACGGCTATGTACAAACCATGCAGGGAAAAGGTGTCCGCAATATCTACCGTCCAAGTGAGCAGACTGCCTTCACCATCGGTGAGATCGAAACATTCAAGGAATCTGCTACAAGGAACGGCCAGAATGCCCGCACGGAAGTTGTTCTTTTCACTGAACTGTGCATCAGTGAAAAACAGGCCTCTTACACCGGCTTTCCTGTCGGAGCTGAAGTTTACTATATCCAGCGTATCCACTATCTGGATGATATTCCGCTGATCATCAACCATAACTATTTTCTGAAAGAATCTGTTCCCGGCCTTACTGCCGAGATTGCCAGACATTCCATCTATGAATATCTGGAACAGGAACTTCATATGACCATTGTCAACAGCAAACGTGTGATGACTGTGGAAAAGGTCACAGAGATTGATGAAAAATATCTTCATCTGAATGTAAAAGATTATAACTGCGTGGCTGTGGTATCCAGCCAGACTTACAACAGTGACGGTGTTATGTTTGAGTATACCCAGTCCCGCCATCGTCCGGATCACTTCCGTTTTTATGACAACGCCCTGCGCCGGTGATCCAACAGGCTCCCTGACACTCCCCTTGCGGAAATGCTCAGATTTCCCGATGCTGTGCTGTTTCTTCTTTTCCTGAACTGTGTTATACTGAAACAATCAAATGGAGAGAGGAATTTTTATTCTTATGAAAAAGCGAGAATCTTTTAACAGCCGCTGGGGGTTCATTCTGGCCTGTATCGGGTCTGCGGTTGGAATGGGAAATATCTGGATGTTTCCTACCAGAGTTTCCCTGTATGGAGGGGGATCGTTTCTGATCCCGTATTTTATTTTTGTGGCACTGATCGGATTTACAGGGGTGATCGGTGAGATGAGTTTCGGGCGTGGAACACGTTCCGGCCCCATTGATGCTTTTGGTCTTGCCTGCGAAACAAAAGGCAGGAGGAAACTGGGCGAAACCCTTGGATGGATCCCTGTTGCCGGTGCACTTGCCATGGCTATCGGCTATACCGTTGTCATGGGCTGGATCTTCCGATATATGATCGGAACTTTTACAGGATCCACCCTGGCTCCTGCAGATATTGAGTCCTTTGGTTCCAAATTCGGCGGCATGGCATCTGCCTGGGGAAACAATCTCTGGCAGCTGGCTGCTCTTGTGATCTGTATGTTTATCCTGATGTATGGTGTTGGAAGTGGTATCGAAAAGGCAAACAAGATCATGATGCCGATCTTTTTCGTACTGTTTGTGATCCTTGGCATCTATGTTGCTTTTCAGCCTGGCTCTGCTGCCGGATACCGTTACATCTTCCGTGTGGAACCGGAAGTTCTGGCGAAACCATCCACCTGGATCTTTGCACTTGGGCAGGCATTTTTCTCCCTGTCCGTTGCAGGTAACGGAACACTGATCTACGGGTCCTACCTTCCGGACAGTGAAGATATCCCGGCTTCTGCAGCCAGAGTTGCACTTTTTGATACGCTGGCTGCCATGCTGGCTGCACTCGTGATCATTCCTGCAATGGCAACTACCGGTGCACAGCTTGATCAGGGTGGGCCTGGACTTCTGTTCATCTATCTGCCTCACCTGATCAAAACCATGCCAGGCGGCCGGATCATTGCCATTATCTTCTTTGTGGCGGTATTCCTTGCAGGCATGACTTCTCTTATGAACCTTTATGAGGCACCAATCGCCACAGTCCAGGAAAAAACAGGCCTTGGCCGTATCCCTTCCTGTATGGTGATCGCAGCTATCGGAGTCGTAGTTTCTCTTCTGATCCAGGGCATCGTCTCTGACTGGATGGATGTACTTTCTATCTATATCTGCCCTCTTGGCGCAGGACTTGCAGGAATCATGTTCTTCTGGGTATTTGGCCGGAACTATGTAGAGAGCCAGATCAACAAGGGCCGTGAAAAACCATTCACAAAATATTTTTATCCGGTGTGTAAATATCTTTATATTCCGGTATGCTTTCTGGTGCTGATCCTTGGTATCGTGCTTGGCGGTATCGGATGATAAAACGCTGAAATTTACAGAATGGACTACATAAAAGAATCCCGCGGAAACGGTTTTAAACGTTTCCACGGGATTCTTTTCATTTATATTTTTGCAAAAGGGATGTTCTTTTTTAGAGGGTGTCCGGTTTCTCCACTTCATAATCAGACCAGGATGCAACCGTATCGCTGCCGGATGTATCTGCTGTATCTTCGTATTTATCTACAGTGATCGTATAATCGCTGTCGCCTTCTACATATACGGTTCCGTCTGTTCCTTTAACTGTGACGGTTTTTCCGGAGTCATCCACGATGGTTCCGGCATTGGAAAGTTTGGAGACGGTGCTGTCACCGGTTACTGTCCAGGTAGAATCGTCACTGACATATACGTTGCAGTAACCATCTCCGCCGTTGCCGGCAAAACTCTCATCGTCTATGATAGCTCCTGTCAGGTTGCTTCCGTCTGTCATATAGAAATCAAGCTGGCTGATGGTATCCCAGATCACGCTGCCTTCCATGTCCTGGCTGATCGCGGTAAAGTCACAGTCTGCTCCGTTGGCCCCGCTTTCCCCCCATCCTCTTTCAATGTTATTTCCTGTACAGCGAAGAAAGTACTCATTGTCATTGTTGTATGTGATATCTACATCTTTCAGCGTAATGTCACTCTCTGTGTTGGTTGTGTAGAACACACCGCCGTTCTTGGAAGTAAGGGTTCCGCCGTCCATCTGGAAGGTACTGTTTCCTACTTCGGAATCACCGGACATACTCTGATAGAGGATCACGGTCCAGGTGCTGTCATTCTGACTTAAGTCACTCATATTTCCGGTAAGGTCGCAGTTAAAAAGATGCAGGGAGTTCAGTCCTTCGATGCACACGGCTTCTGATCCGTTTGCTGTAAGTGTGGCATCTTTTACTGCAATATCTGCGGTGCAGTATACTGCCGGTGAACCTACACCATTGGATGTGTAAGTTCCGCCGTCTACGACCATGGTTCCGCCGCCGCGGTCGCTCCGGATAGCTGCTGCGGATTCTCCGTCTGTCTCCACATTCAGATCCCAGGCGTATAATTTACCGCCGCCGGCTGCATGGATTCCACCGGAAGTATCCTGTGTTGTCTTAATGGTAGTGTCTGCCGCGTAGACAGTTCCATCGCCGTAGGCAAAAAGTCCTGCTCCTCCGGCTGCGTCAGTGGTTACAGTTCCGCCTTTTACATAGGCATTTCCGTCTGTTGCAAGAAGCGCTGCTCCTACACCGTAAAAACTGGAGTTGTCACCGCCTGTACTGTCGGAGGAGTTTCTTGTGATATCTATATTATTAAAAGTAACATTTGCTCCTGAGGAAACAAGTGCCGCATTCTCGTCTGTTCCTGTGGATTCCAGGGATGTATCCGATACTTCTGTATCAGAATCATACGTATTGGCTGTGTCATAGCTGTCTACTCCCTGGGACTGACCTCCCGGTGCTCCACCAGGACCTCCCTGACCGCCGCCCATATCTGTGCTCTGCACTTTGATGGTAAGGGCATTTCCGTCGTCGTCTGTGGTGATGGCTACGATGTCACCTTCCTGAATATCGGAGAGTTCGATGGTCTCACTCTGGGAATTATTACCGTCCGGAGCACCACCCTGGTCGCCGCCTGGGGCCTGATTGTTTCCGTTATCTCCGTCTGACTTCTCCGGGGCTTCTCCCTGGTTTCCTCCTGGGGCTCCGCCCGGACCTTCGGCGCTTTCTTTTGTGATCACGGTATCATCCGTCACTGTGACTGTCATCTCATCTCCGGTCAGATCCAGCATGGAAGGTGCCTCTCCCTGATCTCCGCCAGGGGCTCCACCATTTCCATCTGCATTGTCACCGTCCGGTTTCTCCGGGGCTTCTCCGTTATCTGTTGAATCCCCATCTTTGCTGTCCGTTTTATCGGACTCTGCATCTTTGCTGTCAGATTCTGTGCTCTCTGCATCGGATGTATCAGCAGAAGCATCTCCGCTTCCATTCTCATCCGGCTTCTCAGGTGCTCCACCGTTTCCGCCCATATCTTTCATTGTTCCAACTGCGATGGTGATCTTTCCGTCTTCCACAGATTTCACTTCACCGTAGGTCACATCTTCCTCATCAGAATCTTCTTTATCCGCATCTGCGCTGCTGTCACTGTCGTCTGTGCTTTCTGCACTCTCTGCCGTTGTATCTTCTGTCCCTTTATTATCTGAACTTTCCGCTGTATTCGTTGTTGTCTCTGTTGTCGCTGCCCCGCATGCGGTAACAGATGCTGTTGCCATCATAATTCCTAAGATTGCTGCAAGATATTTTTTCTTCATATGAACACCTCTCTTTTTCTTGTATGCTCATACTATATCAGCAAAATCTGTTCACTTTATGTTTAAAACATGAAAAAAGTGTGAGTGATAATATCCACTTTGAGATTTTTTTCCGAAAAAAAGCACAAAAAAGACCCGGCAGTTTAAAACCACCAGGCCCTTTACAGAATTTCTTATTTATCTCTCCAGATGATTCTTCCTTTGGAAAGATCATACGGAGAAAGTTCGATCGTTACTTTATCTCCCGGGAGAATACGGATGAAGTTCATACGGAGCTTACCGCTGATATGGGCAAGTACCACATGTTTGTTTTCCAGTTCTACTTTAAACATCGCGTTAGGCAGTTTCTCCAGAACAGTGCCTTCTACTTCGATCACATCTGCTTTTGACATTTTTTACCTCCTATGTCATGACAACAATTGCTGCTTACAGATTTGTAAGCGTCAGAATCTCTGGTTCCCCATCTGTAATGAGGATCGTGTTTTCATAATGTGCGGAAAGTGAACCATCCATGGTTACTACTGTCCACTCATCGTCCAGCCATGCCACGTCCGCACGACCAAGGTTGATCATGGGCTCGACGGCCAGGGTCATTCCCGGAAGGAGCTTGATGCCCCTGCGCTTCTGCGGGAAGTTTGGAATCTGCGGATCCTCATGAAGATGAGTTCCGATTCCATGTCCTACAAGGTCACGTACAATACCGTAACGGTATTTCGCTGCGTGGGCTCCGATGGCTTTGGAAATATCATTTAAATGATTTCCGGCTTTTGCCATTTTCAGTCCTTCAAAAAAGCACTCTCTTGTAACTTTAATAAGCTGCTGTGCCTCTTTGGATACTTCACCTACCGCATAGGTACGTGCTGCGTCAGAATGGTAGCCCTTGTAAATCAGGCCGGCGTCGATCTTAACCAGATCCCCGTCCTGGATAATCTTCTCTTCGGATGGAATTCCATGCACAACCTCATCATTCAGGCTGATACAAAAAGAAGCCGGAAAACCTCCGTAATTCAAAAAGTTCGGAATACAGCCCATAGACCGGATCATTTCTTCTCCAATCTTATCAATCTCCTTGGTGCTGACGCCTGGTTTGATATAAGGGATCAAACCATCATGCACCTTCTCCAGAAGATGGCCGGATTCTCTCATAAGTTCTATTTCATGCTGTGTCTTAATTGTTACGGACATTCTTATTCTCCTAAGATGTCAACGATCTCCTGGAATACCTCATTCAGATCCCTGGTTCCGTCTACCGTCTTCAAAACACCCTGTCTGGTGTAATAGTCAATCAATGGCTGTGTCTGCTCATGATAAACATTCAGACGCTTCTGGACTGTTTCCGGCTTATCATCGTCACGGAGTACAAGCTTGTCACCACAGGTATCACAGACACCTTCTGTTTTCGGTGCTGCGAACTCAACATGATAAGTTGCACCGCATTTTACGCAGGCACGACGACCGCCCATACGTTTCACGATATTATCATCCGGTACATCCACATCGATTGCATAGTCAATTTTGCTTCCAAGTTTGTTCAGAGCCTCTGTCAGACATTCTGCCTGCGGAATTGTTCTCGGAAAACCATCCAGAACATATCCTTCTCTTGCATCCTCCTGCTGGATTCTGTCAACAACAAGGTCACAGGTCAGTTCATCCGGAACAAGAAGTCCCTGATCCATGTAAGTTTTTGCTTTGTTTCCAAGCTCGGTACCGTTTTTGATGTTGGCACGGAAAATATCTCCTGTGGAGATGTGCGGAATCCCATATTTCGCCGCAATTTTCTTGGCCTGAGTACCTTTGCCTGCCCCCGGTGCACCCAACATAATAATTCTCATAGCATACCCTCCATTTTCCTGTTTGCTGCCTGATTTTCAGACAGTCCTGTTTACAAATCAAGGCTGCGACACTTTCGCACCGCAACCTTCATTTTCAATTAGTTCAGGAAGCCTTTGTAATTACGTACAAGCAGCTGAGATTCCATCTGCTTAACGGTCTCCAGGATAACACCTACGATGATGATGATAGATGTTCCTCCGAAGGAAACGTTCGCGCCAAATACACCGTTAAAGAAGAACGGAATAACGGCCACGATAACAAGACCTACTGCACCTATAAATATAATATAATTCAGGATTTTAGTCAAATAATCTGAAGTCGGTTTTCCCGGACGGATGCCTGGGATAAAACCGCCCTGCTTTTTGATATTATCGGCTACTTCCAACGGATTAAAGGTAAT
>UMHV01058410.1_pt1 | contig 25887 bp, 26 predicted proteins | sample 1965621 | NCBI WGS metagenome assembly UMHV01 (sample SAMEA4836108, study PRJEB28245) | human gut metagenome | biome: gut microbiome; material: fecal sample | place: Denmark | collected 2008 | reverse complement strand
CAAAACCTCTTCATACGAACCAGAACGGCCGCCGAAGAAATCCCGCAATCCGGCAAAAAGGTCGCGCACCACGTTCGCACCGATGATTGCCTCGCCCGTCACCACACCATGATATTTCGTAATATGTCTGCCCTCCACAAGGGCCGTAGTCGTCATCAACATATATATACTATTTTGAAAGTTAAGTTATCGCCTCCTTTTTCCGCTGTTCGTCATCCAATGGTCTACCGAATATTTACCCGGTCCGACCATATACATCAGAATGAACACAACCAGATAGACAAAAGCCAATTCACCTCCCGTTATACTTCCACCATGGGCAAAGAAAAAAGCCACAGCCATCGTTACTATCATCGGAATCATGCTCAAACGATACAAGAAACCGAACACAAAGGCTACTGAACAAAACAGTTCACCGAAAATGGCCAGCATCAGAGAGTAACGGCTCCCGATTCCGAATGGGTCGGGGAAAGAAGCAGACATGGCGGCAAAACCCATCAGTTTGGCATAGCCGTGAGTCATCAGTAACGAGCCGAACAGCAGACGCATGGACAACAGGAAAAGGGAAAAGTTCGTTTGGTTCGCTTTACGCGGAAACAATAAAGTATTATATTTCATATTCATCATTATTTAATAGTAAAAAATACAAGATAAAGCTGCTGTAGATACAAAAAAACCTTATCTGAAGTCAAATATACGAATAAGATTCGTCTTCCGGCCCCTTTTTACATTTAATAACTACCTTACAACCGTTTTATCCGTATTTTTATCTGCCCGGGTCAGACCTGAATGCCATACACCTGCTTGACCTCATCCATCACGAAGGTGGACTCCATGGAACCGAGACTCTCGATTGTCCCCAACACATTGAGAAGAAACTCCTGATAATACTTCATATCGGGTGCATGAATCTTGAGCAGGTAATCGTAACTACCGGAGATGTTATAGCACTCCGTCACTTCCGGTATTTCCCGGATAATGCCCGTGAACTCTTCTGCGATTTCTTTGTTCAACCGGCGCAGCTTCACCCGGCAAAATACTAAAAAACCGCGATTGAGCTTTTCGGCATCCAACACCGCGATATACTTCTTGATGTATCCTTGCGCCTCCAGTCTCTTCAGGCGTTCAAAAACAGGAGTCGTAGAAAGATGTACGCGCGCGGCCAGTTCTTTTGTCGTCAAACGGGCATTATCTTGCAAAGTACGCAGAATTTGCAAGTCGATATGATCTAAACTTTCCATAGAAAAAACGTCTATAAACAGAGCTGTAGCCCCCTTAAATCAGGCTGTATATTCTGTTCTTGAATACAAAAATAGATATTTTTCCCGTATTTCTTTCACTTCTTGTTTGATTATTCCAAAAACCATAACTTTGCCATCATCGAAACAAGAAACAGTCAAGAACTCAATAACAGAAACATCATGGACAGAACAAAACTACACTTCGAGACCCTGCAACTTCATGTAGGACAAGAGCAGGCAGACCCGGCTACGGATGCCCGTGCGGTACCCATTTACCAGACTACCTCATACGTGTTCCACAACTCGGACGATGCCGCCGCACGCTTCGGCCTGCAAGCCCCCGGCAACATCTACGGACGGCTGACCAACAGCACACAAGGAGTGTTCGAGGAACGCGTAGCCGCCCTGGAAGGAGGAATAGCCGGACTGGCTGTAGCTTCGGGAGCAGCCGCCATCAGTTATGCTTTCGAAAACATCACGCGTGCAGGTGACCACATCGTAGCCGCCAAAACCATTTACGGTGGCAGCTACAACCTTTTGGCCCACACCCTGCCGGCATACGGCGTCACCACTACATTCGTCGACCCTGAAAACCTCGACAATTTCGAACAAGCCATACAGGAAAACACCAAAGCCGTATTCATCGAAACATTGGGAAACCCCAATTGCAACATCATAGACATTGATGCCGTGGCCGACATCGCCCACCGCCACCGGATTCCGCTCATCATAGACAATACGTTCGGCACGCCCTACCTCATCCGTCCGATAGAGCATGGAGCGGACATCGTTGTACATTCGGCCACGAAGTTCATCGGCGGCCACGGCACTTCACTGGGAGGCGTCATCGTGGACTCCGGAAAATTCGACTGGAAGGCCTCCGGGAAATTTCCGCAACTCACCCAGCCGGATGCCAGCTACCACGGCATTTGTTTCACCGACGCGGCAGGCGCGGCTGCCTACGTCACCCGTATCCGCGCCACACTGTTGCGCGACACGGGAGCCACCATCAGTCCGTTCAATGCCTTCATCCTTCTTCAGGGGTTGGAAACCTTGTCCCTACGGGTGGAACGCCACGTGGAGAACACCCTGAAAATCCTGGATTTCCTCTCCACACACCCTAAGGTAAAGAAAGTCAACCATCCGGCATTGCCCGGACACCCCGACCATAAACTATATGAAACGTACTTCCCGAAAGGAGCCGGTTCCATCTTCACCTTCGAAATCAAGGGAGGACGTGAAGAAGCGTTCCGCTTCATCGACAGCCTGGAGATATTCTCTCTTTTGGCCAACGTGGCCGATGTCAAATCGCTGGTCATCCACCCGGCCAGTACCACCCACTCCCAGCTCAATGAAACGGAACTGGCCGAACAAGGCATCACGCAAGCCACGATACGTCTCTCCATCGGCACGGAACATATCGACGACTTGCTCTCCGACCTGACGCAAGCCTTCGCCCAAGTCTGAATACTCAAGAACTACGCAATACATATACATTCGACAAACGCTAAAAAGAAAAGATTATGGAAAAGATTTATCATTCGCTGACCGAACTTATCGGACGTACACCTTTATTGGAAATCAGCCACATAGAGAAGAAAGAACAACTGAAAGCCAGGGTTCTGGTCAAACTGGAAAGTTTCAATCCCGGAGGAAGCGTGAAAGACCGCGCAGCCTTTTATATGATAGAAGCTGCAGAAAAAGAAGGTCTGCTGCGTCCCGGCAGCCTCATCATAGAGCCTACCAGCGGAAACACGGGCATCGGACTTGCCTGGATTGCCTCGGTCAAAGGTTACCGGCTCACGCTCACCATGCCTGAAACCATGAGCCTCGAACGCCGCAATCTCCTGAAAGCATTAGGTGCCACACTGGTACTCACTCCGGGCAGCGAAGGCATGAAGGGAGCCATCCGCAGGGCCGAAGAACTGAAGGCGGCTCATCCCAGAGCCTTCATTCCGGGACAATTCGACAACCCGGCCAATCCGGAAGCACACATACAAACCACAGCAGAAGAAATATGGAACGACACAGACGGAAAAGTGGACTTCTTCGTAGCTGGCGTAGGCACGGGAGGTACCATCAGCGGAACGGCTAAAGGATTGAAAAAGCACAACCCGTCCGTGCAAGCCATAGCCGTAGAACCGGACGCCTCGCCCGTTCTCTCCGGAGGCACCCCCGGACCTCATAAAATACAAGGTATAGGTGCCGGATTCGTCCCCGAGAATTTCGACCGCCGTCTGGTGGATGAAATCATCCGGGTCGCAGACGAAGATGCCGTCCGTGCCTCCCGTATGCTGGCCAGCCACGAGGGAGTGCTCGCGGGCATCTCATCCGGCGCGGCCCTGCACGCCGCCCTGCAAATCGCACGCCGCCCGGAGAACGAGGGCAAAACGATTGTCGTGCTGCTTCCCGACACGGGCGAACGCTACCTGTCTACCGTACTGTATGCCTTCGAAGACTTCCCGTTGTAAAAGGCCTCAACCTAAAATGTATGCTTTTCTGCTTACATCGCCTTACGGAACAGGCGTTTTCATAAATCGTTCATAATTAACGATGTAAATAAGCAGAGCCATTCCAAAAATCAATTGCCGCAGATTCATATTTTGTTCTGCGGCAATTGATTTTTCAATCTAAGCCAAACGATTTTCCGTTTGGCGCACAAAAATTTCACGCTCCCCGCCCGCAAAATTTTTCAATCGGGAATCCCGGGGCGACAGTCCCGTGTGCTTTTTGAAGAAACGTGTGAGACACGACTGGTCTGTAAAATGAAGTCGCTCCGCGATTTCCGTAACGGACAAGTCCGGCTCGCTAAGCAATACCTTAATCTCTGCCACCAACTGCTCGTCTATCAACTGTTTAGGCGAACGTCCACCCATATAGCGGACGGTAATCTGATGCAAATAGCGTGGAGTGATGCAAAGCTTTTCTGAATAAAAAGCCACTTGGTGCTCCTGTGCACCATGGTCGCGCACCAACTGCATGAATCTGTGGCAAATCGCCTGCTTACGGCTGTACTGCTTCGCGACCGACAGCTTTTCCTGTATGGTGTTGAACAGCCACATCAGCAAACCTTGCAGGAAATTATACTCTTGCTGCTGCCTGAACGGGGATACATTACCGCAAAAAAGCATTTGTGCCATATCCATCCATAAATTGATCTGCACCCATGTGGCCTGGCTCCGCTCATCCTCCGTATGACGGTAACAAGGATGTTCGTGCGTGTAGTTCAGGTAAGGGGTATCTATGGGAAGGACGGCTTTCAGAAAAACATCTTTGGGAAACATCAGCAAACGTACCGTAAAATCATCCGACGCGCAAAGCACTTGTATCAGGCTTCCTGTAAGAAAAATAAGCTCAGTCTGCTCCCCCAAGGCATATTGCTGTACGCCGGTGGACACGACAGCCGTGCCACGGACGCAAATCAAATAAACCCCGCACACGAAATGGCTTGGTCTTGAATGCAGCAAGGCCAAATCGGTTTCCTCATAGCGGATGGTTGAAGTATCGGAAGGTAAGAATACGGCCATGACTTTATTCCTTTTTAGACCGCAAATATACGAAAAATCACTTCCTCTGCCGTATATTATTCCGATAATGAAATGTTTTGTACACGTTACGACAAACGAAAACAGTTCCGATTGAAGTACTTTTGCACCGGAAAAAACAAAGTAATCGGAGACAATGAGAAGCAAACGGAACTCAAAAACATTCATCTTGTTATTCTTAGGCCTCTTGAGTGCCTTCGGACCGTTCGTGATGGATATGTATCTGCCCACGTTGCCTGCCATGTCGGTCTACTTCCGCACCACATCGTCTATGGTACAACTGGGACTGACGACCAGTATGGCCGGACTTGCCGCAGGCCAACTGTTTTTCGGTCCGTTGAGTGACAAATACGGCCGACGTCCCGTATTGTCAGTCGCACTCATGCTTTTCCTGTTATCCACAGCCGGTTGCATTTTTTCCGAAAACATCCTGCAATTCATCACCTTACGCTTCTTGCAGGGTGTATCCGGTGCAGGCGGTGTCGTTCTCTCCCGTTCCATTGCAGCCGACAAATATTCTGCCCGCGAACTGGCCGGTGTGTTAGCCGTCATAGGAGGCATAAACGGAGTAGCCACTGTAGCAGCACCTATAGCCGGAGGCTTCTTGGCCGATGCAAGCGGATGGCAAGGCATCTTCTGGAGTCTCTTTTTATTGGGAACGATTCTATTGGCCGGCAGTTTCCGTATGGAGGAATCGCATCCGGCCGGACAGCGTACTTCCGTCCGGTGGAACGACATCCTCCGTAACTTCAGCCTCATATTACGCAACCGGCAATATTTGGCCTACACTTTACAATACGGATTTACGATGGGAGTACTTTTCGTGAATATCGCATCGGCTCCTTTCATCATGCAGGAACATTACGGCCTTTCCGCCATGCAATTCAGCCTGTGTTTCGGAGCAAATGCCATAGCCATGGCCATCGCCTCGACCGTTGCGGTCAAATTGCCCACGATGAAAGATGCGTTGCACATCGGCAGCAGTGGCATGTTGTGGCTGTCTTTCGCATGGCTTGCAGCTCTGTCACAAGGATGTAGCTTTTGGATATACGAAACATTGGTCTTCGCCCTCCTCTCTATGGCAGGCATCACCTTTACCGCTTCCAACACGTTGGCCATGGAATGCGAAAGAGAAAATGCAGGTGTGGCTTCGGCACTTCTCGGCACTGCCGGTTTTGCCGTAGGCGGCATCATGTCTCCCTTGGTAGGATTGGGGAACATCCTCTTTTCTACCGGCATGCTGTTCATCTTCAGCTCGTTCCTTGCCCTCTTGTGTACACACTATGCCTTGTCGTCGCAAGGTTTCATCCGTAGCCACATCTTAGAGGAACTCCGGCAAGCTGCGAAAAAGATATCCGTTCTCCCACGACAAAACTCCAAATGACCACCCTACGGACCGTAACGGTCAATGACTTGCTCTGAAGAATTTCAAGAAAAACAAGATTTGATAATCGATGGAATTGCGCCAATATTCACCCGTATGCGCTCCGGGACGCACAATAAAGTCGTGCATGACGCCTCGTTCCAACAACTTTTGATGGAAGGCTTGGTTGACTTCAAAGAAGAAATCATCATAGCCGCAATCAAAAATAATCCGTAGGGCACCATCCTTGAGGTTACCTGTCTGGTTGATGACGGTATAATCGTCCCAATCGCACACCCCGGCATCTTTTGCCCCGATTTGTTCCTTCATGTCCCAGTTGTCCGGAAAAGGCCGGATGTCCAGTCCGCCGCTCGTACTGCCCGCCGCTCCGAAAACATCCTGATGGCGTATGGCCAACCATAGGGCACCATGGCCGCCCATACTCAATCCGGTAATGGCCCGCTTCTCGCGAGACGGCAACGTACGGTAATGTCCGTCCACGTAAGACACCAGTTCCCGGCTGACGAACGTCTCAAACTGGGAATCTTCATTGAGCGGACTGTCCCAATACCAACTGTTTTCTCCATTCGGGCATACGAAAATCAAATTCTCACGGTCGGCATAGTCTTTGAGTTCCGGTTTCAAGCTGGGCCATGTGGTTTCATTTCCACCATAACCGTGCAACAGATAAACCACAGCCGCTCCCTTGCCTTCTGTCTTTTCGGGAGAAATCACTATGGTACGCACAGCACGTCCCATCTTCCGACTGTACACCTCCACCGTATCCACTTTCGCGGCACGGACAGCCACCGCCGACCAGCAAAGCAAACTTGCCAAACAGCAAAACACACTCTTTTTCATTTCGTATCTATTTATGGGGTTAAAGTTCGATGATATAAGACTGCATCGTACGCAAATCTATCGTCCACAAGCGGCCGTCCAGCACGTCGCCGTAACCGCAAACCAGTTTCATCACCTCGTGAGCCTGCACACTGCCTACTATCGCCGGGGTCATGCCCACAACGCCTTTAAAAGCCGGAGGCAACTGACACGCGGCCTCTTCGTCCGGATACAAATCCCGATAGTTCTTCGCTTCCGCAGTACGACAAAAAACGGACACTTGGCCACAGAACCCTTCAATGGCACCGTAAACGTATGGCTTGCCTTGCGCCCTGCAAATATCGTTCAAAAGATAACGGGTCGGATAATTGTCACAAGCATCCACCACAATATCATAGTCTTGAATCATACCGGCGGCATTATCCGGCGTCAGACGACAAGCGTACGACTTCACGTCCACATCGCTGTTCAATGCACGCAACCGACGGGCAGCCAACACCACTTTGGGCAGCCCCACTTCCGCCTCCGCATAAAGAACCTGGCGGTGCAAATTGGTCGTACTCACCGTGTCATCATCCACCAACCCGATGTGCCCTATTCCGGCACCGGCCAGATAGAGCGAGACGGGGGAGCCTAACCCGCCCGTCCCGACGACCAACACCCGCGCCGCGCGCAAGCGTTCCTGCCCTCCGGTACGGATTTCCGGCAACATGGTCTGACGCTCGTACCGCCCTAACTTTTTATCCTCCATCTCGGACATGGTCAGCATTTTACATAAGATTTGGATAAATCGCTCTCGCTCGGCAGAGGCAAGCGAGCTTTCCTCTGCTCTCGCTTACCCACGGTTTTCAAATCGAAACTGGCATCCCAATCCTTCCATACCGGTTCACGACCGGCTTTTCTCAATGCCTTCTCCACCTCCACGGCTGTGCGTTCGTCGCTCACATGGAACTGCTCCAACGCCTGCGGATAGGTATAATATCCTCCCGGCTCCGTCTTGCTTTCCGCACTCATCGTGGTCACGCCCAACGTGGCCATGTGGTCACGGATGGCCGCCGGTTCGCGTGTGGAATAGGAAATGTCCACATCGTGGTCGAAAATACGCATGGCAAAAGTGACCTGGGCCAGTTCACGGTCGCTCATGACGACATTCGGCTGGAAGCCTCCGTTCTCGGAGGGCCGCATACGGGGGAAGTTCACACTGTATTTCGTCCGCCAATAATGCTTCTGCAAATAACGTAAATGATAAGCCATCATCGTAATGTCCGTACGCCATTCTTTCTCCAGGCCAATGAGGACTCCCATCCCGATGGAATGCACCCTGGCTTGTCCCATGCGGTCGAAACCGTTGACACGCCACTCGAATTTCGACTTCATGCCCCGAGGATGGTAGATATTGTAGTTTGCCTTGTGGTACGTTTCCTGGAAGCAAATGACTCCGTTCATCCCGTGTGCCTTCAGTTCTTCATACTCTTCGGTCTTGAGCGGCATCACTTCTATCTTCAGGTTACTGAAGTAGGGTTTGGCCAAATCCAAGGCACGCGCCAGATAAGGCACGCCGGCTTTGGCCGGATTCTCTCCTGTCACTATCAAGAGGTTCTCGAAAGGCGCAAGCTTCTTGATGGCCTTGTATTCGTTTTCTATCTCCTCCTCCGTCAGAATGGTGCGGCGCATCGGGTTGCTGATATGGAAACCGCAATACACACAGGAGTTGGTGCAGGAGTTGGTAATATACAAAGGTATGAACATGGACATGGTCTTGCCGAAACGCTCTTCGGTATATTTACGGCTCAACCGCGCCATCGTCTCCAAATAGGGAGCGGCTGCCGGAGACACCAAAGCCATGAAATCGTCCACGTCACAATGTTCTTTCGAGAGGGCACGGCGCACGTCGGCTTCCGTCTTGGCATTGATCCGCGCCGTGGTTTCCTCCCATGAAATCTTTTCCAATTCGTCCGAAAACATATCTTCTTCCCGTTTAATCGTTCAAAAATGCCGTCAGGGGCGAACTGGCCTCTGCCACGAAACTGTCTGTCTGCAATCCCAATCCGGCTTCGTATGCCATACGTCCGGCTTCCACTGCCTGCTTGAAAGCCACGGCCATCGCCACCGGGTCGCTGGCCACGGCTATGGCCGTATTCACCAAACAGGCGGAAGCTCCCATCTCCATGGCCTCGGCAGCATGACTGGGCGCTCCGATACCGGCATCCACGACTACCGGCACGTTGGCCTGCTCTATGATGATGCGCAGGAAATCACGGGTCTGCAATCCCTTGTTTGTCCCGATGGGTGCTCCCAAAGGCATGACTGTGGCCGCTCCGGCTTCTTCCAGATGTTTGCAAAGCGTAGGGTCGGCTTGACAATAAGGCAATACGACAAACCCCAACTTCACCAACTGTTCCGTGGCCTTCAGGGTCTCCGTGGAATCGGGCAACAAATAACGCGGGTCGGGATGAATTTCCAACTTCAACCAATTTGTGCCGAATGCCTCGCGTGCCATCTGGGCGGCGAACACGGCTTCTTCGGCATTCCGGACACCCGACGTATTCGGCAATAATTGTATCTCGGGACGCACGATATGCTTCAGCATGTCGTCCTCCTTGTCTTCCAGTTCGATACGTTTCATGGCTACCGTCACCATTTCCGTTCCGGAAGCTATGATGGAACGGGCCATCAGGTCGTTGGAATCAAACTTACCTGTACCTAAAAACAAACGGGACGTAAACTCCCGTCCTGCTATGACTAATTTTTCCATATTTTTGCTGTCTTATTGGATTGAATGACTAAATGCTATCCGCCGCACGCCGCTTTGATGATGACAATGTTCATCCCCTCGGCCAACGCATAACCGTCCCACGCGGTACGGGGCACCAAACGGTTCTCTACAGCCACGGCTATCCCCTGAAGCGGAAGCGATAGTTCTTCCACCAATTCAGAAATCGAAACGGCTGCTGTCTCCACTTCTTTGTTATTCACCGAAATTTTCATTTCATCTACTTTTAATTATTACTGAAAAAGATAAGTACAAAGAAGCACCGCAAACGGCGGTATGGAAAGAAAATAAAATCCAATCCCTACGGCAGTACGAACTGCATCAGGTTCGAGGGTATAATCTCAGCCCCTTTCCGGGCACCCCTTTGTCTTTACGTGGGCAAAGATACACAAAAATACAATCCGCCCATCGGAGATGAACGATATTTTTGTACTTTTACCACCACTTGGCCACTCTAAATTCATACGATGCCGAAAGATGCACATAAAAGTCTTTAAATATAATCATATATCGGAAACCGACAAACGCCTGCTCTATGATTTGATATACCGCGTCTGGGAAGACACGACGAACTTGGAAATCCATCATAAAGACATGGATGCCACTTCGTTCTGTGCCGTGGAAGAAAACCGTTTCATAGGATATGCCGGGGTGGTCTCTTGGGATATCCGCATACATGGACGGCCATTCAGGATGTGTGGATTAAGTTGCGTCTGTACGCATCCGGAACACAGGAGTTCGGGAATCGGTTCCGCCCTCGTAAAGCAGGCGACGGAATATATCCTCCGAAACGGCACATTCGATGTAGGCTTATTCACTTGTTCACAAAAACACTCTAAACAAGGGCTTTTTAAGAACCTGAAACAAACCCATAATACATTATTTCAGGACTCTAACTAAAACAAAAAGACAAGGCGTTTCTCCTCGGAGAGAGACGCCTTGTCTGAAAACTTTATTATACCCGCTGTCCTAACTTATCGTCAATGAACAACAAAGCAGCCTTGTCGGCTTTACGGATTTTTTCCAAAATACCTTGCGCCGTAGCTTCTTCTTCCACTTGTTCGCGCACATATCCCCACAAGAAATCCTGAGAAGCCATGTCTTTCTCTTCGGAAGCCACTTTCACAACATTTTCAATCAGCTTGGATACTTGGCATTCATGCTCGTACACATTCTCAAAAACACCCAGTACGCCGTTCCACTCCTGTGGAACCACATCTATCTTGTCTACCTTAGCCACTCCGCCACGTTTGATGACGTAATTCGCCATATCGTAAGCGTGCTCCAATTCTTCCTGAGACTGTTTCTTCATCCATGTGGCACAGCCGTCGTAACCTTCTCTCTGCAAATAGAAAGACATGGATAAATACAAGTTAGCCGACCACATCTCGGCCACGATTTGTTCGTTAATAGCTTTCTGCAATTTGTCTGAAATCATATTCGTATATATTAAAAATTAAACAACTTCACTTTATTATAGTAAACTACAACTACAGTGCCAAAACATCTGATTTCATCATCATGTCAGCTATTTATTCTTAATTTTACGGATTGTTATAGAGAATCTCGATGAATAAGGTTGAGAAACTCCTCCCGCGTCTTGGCCTGATTGAACGCTCCCGTAAAATCACTGGTCGTAGTCACCGAGTTTTGCTTTTCCACTCCACGCATCTGCATACACATGTGCCGGGCTTCCACTACAACCATCACGCCCAACGGATCCAACGCCTCTTGTATGCAATCCCGAATCTGCAGCGTCATCCTTTCCTGTACCTGAAGACGATGGGAAAAGCAGTCCACCACACGGGCGATCTTGCTCAAACCCGTAATATATCCATTAGGTATATAAGCTACATGTGCTTTCCCGTAAAAAGGCAACATGTGATGTTCGCACAACGAAAAGAAATCAATGTCTTTCACTATCACCATGTGGCGGTAGTCTTCCTTGAACTTGGCCGAATTCAGAATTTCTTTCGGGTCTTCGGCGTATCCCCGCGTCAACGTTTGCATCGCCTTAGCCACCCTATAAGGCGTCTTTTGCAATCCTTCACGTTCGGTATCTTCCCCCAACAAAGCCAAAACAGCCTTATAGTGGGTTTCTAATTCCCGCTGTACCGTTTCGTTATAAACCTGACGTTCCATCCGCTTAATAAGGTATTTGAATTACAGATTTTACAATCAACGCCTCATCGAATTGCTTAGTGGCGCGCAATTCGTGCAAAGCCTGATTAGCTTCCTCGTACGTCCGGAAATCACCCACCCTGCAAATCCAACGCGGACTCTGAAAATGCGTATAAGTAGCCATGTCGCTGAAGTAGCTCTTCACCTTTCCAGCCATCCGTTGTGCCTCCTGACGAGCCGTTCTGGAATTTCCTCCGGCATAAACCTGAATCCGATAACCGTTGGCCTTCATCTTACGTACGGGCTTAGTGCCTACAGATGAATTGCCGCTCTCCGTTATCGACTGGGATGTACGTCCGGAATCTGCAAGCGAAGCAGAAGATTCCTTCTCTGCCCCTCCGCCATTTACCATCCGAGTAATCTCGGCATCCTGAATCACACGTACCGTCCCTTGCCCGTTCACAGGCTTCACCAGCTTGTCCACAAACTTCTGTTGTGCTGAAACCTGAAGCCAACTTACGGCACACCAAAACAACGATAAGAAGAGTCTTTTCATCATATAGTCATTTGAATATAAAACCATAAAAGAGAGCCATTCCGAGACACGAAGACGCCTTCGGAATGACTCCGTTTATCTACTCCGATTAAGCTTTCCAAGCGTCGATGATACCCTTGAAGTCTGCGCACTTCAAAGCGGCACCGCCAATCAAACCACCGTCTACATCGGGCTTTGCAAAAATCTCTTTTGCGTTCGAAGGCTTGCAGCTTCCGCCATAAAGGATGGAAACATTCTCGGCAGCCTCTGCACCGAACTTCTCGGCAATGGTCGTACGGATGAAAGCATGCATCTCTTCTGCCTGCTCAGCCGTAGCCGTCTTTCCCGTGCCGATAGCCCACACCGGTTCGTATGCCAGAATGATGTTGGAGAACTGTTCTGCCGTCAAATCGAACAAAGAACCGGCCAACTGTGCCTTCACCACTTCGTTCTGCTTGTCAGCCTCGCGCTCTTCCAAAACCTCACCGATACAGAAGATAACCTTCAGGCCGTTTGCCAAAGCCAAGTTTACCTTCTCTTTCAGGATTTCGGCAGTCTCGCCGTAGTAAGCACGACGCTCCGAATGTCCCAGAATGACATACTGCGCACCGGTAGATTTTACCATCTCGGCAGACACCTCGCCAGTGTATGCGCCTTTTTCCTTGTCTGCACAGTTCTCTGCACCCAAACCAATAGTCTGGGCATCCAATACAGCGGCTACGGAAGCCAAGTGGATGAACGGCGTACAGATGACTACATCACAATTCGGTTTGTCGGCAGCCAAAGCCGCATTCAACTCAGTAGCCAAAGCTACACCTTCCTGCAAATTCAGGTTCATCTTCCAGTTACCTGCAACAATTTTCTTTCTCATTTCTTTTCTTTTTAAAAGGTTGATAATTCTATTTTTATGTTTCATTCGTCTGTACATCTTACTCCCCACCCATATCCGGTCGGCAAACACCAGCACAAACAGGGGGACAAGGAACCACAGGACGACACGCAACGTCGTCATCATCCGCGATGCCGACTGCAAACGCCCCAATTCACCGTCTTCCAACGGCACATTCAGGTCCTCTTCTTTCGGAAGGTTATTACAACTCCATTTGTTATACACTGTACCCTCTTTCAACAATACCAGCCCGGGATTGGAGCGCACAATGGTTTTCAACGTGATTTCATCCGTTATGCCAAAAGGATAATCCGCCCCCGTCAGGTCCTGCCATCGCCCAATCACGTCATCACCGGATGCCGTCAGACAATAAAAGGCATACCCATGTTCGCCGCAATAGTCATAAAGTTCATTGATACGGTCTATATTGCTGTCGTCCGCAAACTCCAGATAAGGAGAGATTAATAAGAAAGTATATCCTTTGTCTGACAAAACCTGCTCCGTGATATCCTCTCCATCAGGCCACGTCATAATCGAAAAATCATGTACGGGGGGCACATATCCTTCTTTCACCAACACCGTCCGGCTCTCCACAAAATGCCAGGCCGTGTCCTCAGGATAATCTTCCGTAGTGAATTCTTTCTTTACTCCATCCTTTTCAAGTACGAATGTCGTAAGATACTCCGGCTCCTCCTCTCCTTCCGGAACCACCATCGCTCGGGGAAGATTTACTCCGATATGATAAGGACGGAAATCGAAAACCGGAAGATAATAGATACAGAAACCCGCCAGAACAAAGGCAAAAAAGATAGAATAGAGGGAAATCATCCACTGGTTTCGTTCGGAAACAAAGCGCACCATCAACCGACGGTAACGAAAAACGAGCACAGACAAGCCCAACAACACGACATTCTTGCCGAACGTCTCCCAGTTCGTCAACGACACGGCATCTCCGAAACATCCGCAATCCGACACTGGATCGGCCAAAGCCAGATAAAACGTCAGAGGCGTCATCACACTCATGAACAGCAAAAAAAACCAGGAAGTCGTACGCCGACGTATCCCAAAGAACAGATATATCCCTATACAAAATTCAAAAACCGCCAAAAGAACAGCCAGCCAGAGCGGCAAAAAGCCGGGAATCCATTCCGACCAACCGAATGCCTGAAAATAGTCATCGAATTTGTATTGGGTACCACGCGGGTCAACCACTTTCACCAATCCGGAGAAGACGAAAGTCACAGCCAGCAACAAACGGCTGACATTCACGGCAACCCAACGTAATTTATATCCCAATCTATTCACCGAACGTCAATTTTATCAGCCCGAATACGGCATAATTCATCATGTCCATGTAGTTGGCATCCACTCCCTCCGACACCAAAGTCTGCCCCGCCAAAGCCTCAATCTGCTTGGTCCGGTAAAGTTTCATCAAGATAAGGTCTGTATAAGAACTGATGCGCATGCCGCGCCAGGCCTCATCGTAATCGTGGTTTTTCTTCAACATCAAAGCGAGCGAAAGCCCCGCGTATTTATCGTAATATTCCAAGGCACGTTCAGCCGTCATGTCTTCCGCGTCGGCATAGCCCAGCTCCAACTGTATCAGGCCGACAATACTATAATTCACGATAGCCATGAACTCCGGGCGAATGCCCTCACCGACCAACGAGACCCCTTTCACCTCCAAACTACGGATACGATTGGCCTTAATAAATATCTGGTCTGTCACCGAAGCAGGACGCATGATACGCCACGCCGCACCGTAATCATGCAACTTTTTGGCGAACAGTTCCCGACACTCCTTCATTATTTGCTCAAATTGTCCTTGTGTATCCATATTTTACCGTTTAGGCATACCACAACATGCAATGTGCAAAGGTAGTACAAATCATCGAATAAAACAAAAAGAGACCGTAGAATACGCGAGCGGGGACGGCCTTTTCATGTTCTTTCACCATAACACATTGTACATCAAATCCTTCCGAAGAAGAAAGAAGGCTAACGGTGAAAACAAGGTGAAGGCTGCCGAATAAGAAAGTTCACCATAAGTAACTGAAACAGAAGAAGTCTGAAAGATGCGAACCTATTCCTGCATTTTTCATATTGTAAGCAGGGCGAACCTGCACACTCCCCACAACACCTGACTCTTCGCACGGATCAAGGTGGAAAATCATTCGCAGCAGAATGAAAAATCGTTCACAGCAGAACGAAAAATCGTTTGCAGGAGATTGGAAAATCATTCTCAGGAGATTGGAAACCCGTTTGTCACAGACGTCCTTTCTCCCTGATACATAGCAAAAAAAGAGATGCTCCCAACCGTACGGAAACATCTCCCTTATTGTAACTACAAACTTATGCTTATGAATATTTGATGATTTGCCCCGGACGAAGCATAGTCTTACGGGATATTCCATTCAACTTGCATAACTTAGCAACCGTCGTACCATATTTCGATGCTATTACGGAAAGATTCTCACCCGATTTCACGCGATGCACTTTAGAACGAGGCTTAGCAGTCGGCTTCGGACGAGCACTCGTCGTATTCTTAGCTACCTCGGTCTGTCCCTTGCTCTTATTGGAGCGGAAGATATAATAGTCTCCTGTCACATCTTGCGCTACGAAATCAAACATTTCGGCCGGATTGATAGCCTGTCCCAAGAAACGCGTTTCAAAATGCAAATGAGAGCCTGTTGAACGCCCGGTATTGCCTCCCAAACCGATGGGTTCGCCAGCCTTTACAACTTGGTTCTCACGCACAAGGTGCTTGGACAAATGCCCGTAAATGGTTTCAAGTCCGTTCGGATGACGAATTACGACATAGTTACCGTAACCTTTTCTTTCGTAATCCACGATACGTACTTTTCCGCTAAACGCCGAACGTATGGTATCCCCAATGTACACCTTGATGTCAAGCCCTTTATGCTGACGACGAAAACTTGCACGATAACCGTAATTAGAAGTAATTCTCGTGCTCGGCGTCGGCATGCAGAAATGCCGCAAGTCTATCTTGTATTCTTCCGGCAATTCTACATCATAACGATGGGCATATTGGTTGTTCCAATCGGGATAAAGACCAAACGCGGGATTTTCAAGCTGTTCGTCACCAATCAAACGTTGCAAGGCAACCGAATCCACAGCTCTCATCTTTTTGTCGATCGGTGCTTGGCGAGCCAACAAGTCCTGCCCTGCAACCGGCATACTCAACATGGCCAAAACAACGACCGCTCCTGTCTTAAGTCTTCTGAAGTTAAAAAACATTTAATTATTATTATAAAGTTCGCTTATCTTATTTTATAATTCGTCTAAAGCATACAAATAACCCAAGTTGGAAGATTCATACTCAAAAATCTCCTCCGGCTTAAAAAAACGCGCCAATTCTATTTTCGCATTCTCTAATGAATCGGACGTGTGGACGATATTTTGCTGGTTACTCATACAATAGTCACCGCGAATCGTGCCCGGAAGGGCATTCCTGCCATTTGTAGCCCCTGCCATCGCCCGCACTACATTTACAGCCTCAATACCTTCGAAGCAACATGCAATCACGGGAGTTGACATCATGGAATCCTTTAAAATCCGAAAGAATGATTTCTCGCGCAAATGAGCATAATGTTCATCCAATATCGCATCTGTCAATTGCATCATTTTCATTCCGGCCAACCTCAGTCCTCTCTTCTCGAAACGGTTGATAACTTCTCCTACAAGCCCTCTCTGTAATGTACAAGGTTTTAACAAGACCAAGGTTTTCTCCATGAATATAGACTTTTTGAATTAAACATATTAATTAGCGTATTCTAAACACTAACAGCGGCAAAGATAATCTTTCCATAACAAAAGCCCAAGAAAATTAACAGTATTTTTCCTCAAAAGGCCGTTTTTTCAAGAAATCACCCCCCAATTCACCGTCCTATCTCTTAATTTATTTAACTGTCTCCATAGAATATCATTCTTTGAAGCAGCGCAATGCGGGTCGTCGTCCAACACTTTTTCGGCCGTTTCCCGCGCTAACTGCAGTACTTGCCCGTCACGTGCCAAATTGGCCAGCCTCAACGTAAACGAAACCCCGCTTTGCTGCGTACCTTCCAAATCGCCCGGACCGCGCAACTTCAAATCCGCTTCGGCTATTTCAAACCCGTCGTTCGTCTCCGTCATGATTTGAATACGCTTGCGGGTATCAGCCGAAAGCTGGTATTTGGTGACCAAAATGCAATAGGACTGGTCGGCTCCACGCCCCACCCGTCCACGTAACTGGTGCAACTGCGCCAGTCCGAAACGTTCGGCATTCTCTATCACCATGACCGAAGCGTTCGGCACGTTCACTCCGACCTCTATCACAGTGGTCGCCACCAGTATCTGGGTCTTCCCTGAAATGAAATCTTGCATCTCGGCCTCCTTCTCTGCAGCTTTCATTTTACCATGCACCCGGCTTATCTTATATTCCGGCAAATCGCGGCACAACTGCTCATACCCCTCTTCAAGGTTCTTGATGTCCATCTTCTCGCTTTCCTTAATCAACGGGTACACCACGTATGCCTGCCGCCCCTCGTTCAACTGCGAACGCAATCCCCTGTACAGGCTCTCCCGACGGTTGTCAAACTGGTGAATCGTCTGAATCGGCTTGCGCCCGGGAGGTAGCTCATCGATAACCGACACATCAAGGTCGCCATACAAGGTCATAGCCAAGGTACGGGGTATCGGCGTGGCCGTCATCACCAACACATGAGGAGGATTGCTGTTTTTAGTCCACAAACGGGCGCGCTGAGCCACACCGAAACGATGCTGCTCGTCTATCACGACCATGCCCAAAGACTTAAAAAGCACCGTGTCTTCCAACACGGCATGCGTCCCGACCAAAATCCGTACCTCGCCGTCTTTCAATCCGTCCAAAACAGCCTGTCGCCGCTTTCCTTTCACCGTCCCCGTCAGCAGTTCCACCCTTACGGGCATCCCGAACAACAAGTTCTGGAAAGTCACATAATGCTGCTCCGCCAGAATCTCGGTAGGCGCCATGATACAAGCCTGAAAACCATTGTCCAATGCAATCAAGATGCTCATCAAAGCCACCAGTGTCTTCCCGCTGCCTACATCGCCTTGCAACAAACGGTTCATTTGTCGCCCGCTCCCCATATCCTGACGAATCTCACGAATGACCCTTTTCTGCGCTCCGGTCAGCTCAAACGGCAGATTCTTTTCATAAAACGTATGAAACAGCTCGCCTACACGGGCAAACACATAACCACGGTATTTCTGACGACGCTCACGCGCATACTTTATTATATTCAATTGAATATAGAAAAGTTCTTCGAACTTCAAACGGAATTGCGCCTTCCGTAAATCTTCCGCAGAAGTCGGATAATGCACACGCCGGAGCGCTTCATCCAAAGACACCAGATTCAACGAGCTTACTAAATAAGGTGGCAAGGTTTCCGGAATTCCGGCATCCAAACGTTCAAACAAAGTCGCCGTAAAATGTTCTATGGAACGGGAATTCAGTCCGGCCCGTTTCATCTTGTCCGTGGTCGTGTAATAAGGCTGAAGTCCCATGGTGTTCAAACGCAATTCATCGGCCTTGTCCACATCAGGATGAGCAATGTTGATTCGTCCGTTGAAAACACTCGGCCGCCCGAACACGATATAATCCGTCCGCGTCTTGTAGGCAGACAAAACGTATTTTATGCCATTGAACCAAATCAAGTCCACAACTCCCTGCCCATCGGTGAAATGAGCCACCAAACGCCGTTTCCGCCCCTCTCCCTCCGTATCAAAGCTCAATATCTGGCCGCGAATCTGTACGTAGGGCATATCGGCCGTCAACTCATGGATATAATAAAGCCGCGTACGGTCTATATGTTTATAAGGAAAGGTGTACAACAAATCATGCAAAGTACGGATTTGCAATTCATCTCCGAGCAGTTTGGCACGCTGCGGCCCCACTCCCGGCAGGAACTTGATATCTTGACGCTCAAGGTCTATCATCGGTCAATCGGATAAAAGAGCTTCGGCTATCTTTAAATCGAAAGGTGTGGTTATTTTTATATTCTCACGGTTGCCCGGCACCAACGACACCGGAACTCCCATAGCTTCCACCACAGAAGCATCGTCAGTGAAAAACGGACGGTACTCTTGCCGGTAAGCGGCTTTCAGCACATCAGCCCGAAAAGTCTGCGGGGTCTGCACCAAACGATATTGTGCACGGTCTACGGTTACACTGTCTCCCTCCGTCTCATTGGATTTCAGACAACGCAGTGTCTCCACGACTTCGGCAACAGGTATGGCAGCACGCTCCCGGAAAGCTGATTCGTAACATGCCGCTATGACCTCACGAGACACAAAAGGACGCACACCGTCGTGCACGGCCACCAAAGCATCCGTTTCCCCATCCGGCACCTCTGCCAAACCGTTGGCCACGGAATGAAAGCGCGTCTCTCCTCCGTCGGCCAAACGATAAGGAATGCGGAAGTCATATTCACGACACAATTCTTTCCAATAGTCCTGCTGTGCAACCGGCAATACCACAATCAGTTCCACACTTTCGTCATAGGCGTGAAACGCATCCAACGTCCGCATCAACACCGGTCGACCTTGGACCGGAATGAACTGCTTGGGAATTTCGCCCCCCATACGCAGTCCTTTCCCTCCGGCCACTACGATCGCATATTTCTTCATCGAGCCACCTCGTTGTACAACATTCCGTTTCTCACGGCTTCCGCCTTGTCCTTACCGGCCAGCTTGGCCACGATGGCATAACCGAATTCAAATACGGCAGCCGGTCCTTTTCCGGTAATGAACAAGCCGTCCTCCTCCACAAAGCTGCCTGTATAAGAAGCTCCTTCCAAGTTCTCTTCAAATCCGGGATAGCAAGTCGCCTTCAGTCCTTTCAGCAATCCCATACGACCGTAGACCAAAGGAGCCGCACAAATAGCCGCCAGCGGTTTACCAGCCTTATACTGCTGCATGATACCTTCGGCCAAACCTTCGTGTCCGGCCAGATTGTATGAACCGGGCAGCCCGCCAGGCAATACCAACATAGCGGCCTTGGAAAAATCAACTTCTTCCATCAACATATCGGCCTCCACGCGGATTCCATGTGCACCGGTCACCATCTTGTCGCCCGTCACCGAAACGATACGGGTTTCCACTCCTGCACGACGCAAAATATCTACCACAGCCAAAGCTTCCACTTCTTCCGAACCTTCGGCAAAAAACAAATATACTGTTTCCATCCTTCTATATTTAATAATGAATATTTATAAAGTTAAATCAATTCTTCTCTTGCCACGCCATGCGTTGCACATCCGCTCCCGAAGGTGATTGAAACACCCGCAAGTCGAACTCCGGAATCACTGCCAGAACATGGTCGAAGACATCGGCCTGGATTTCTTCATAAGGAATCCAATCTTTCACCGTCGAAAAGAAATACAGTTCCACAGGAATTCCCCTGTCCGTCGGCTGCAAATGACGGACCATGCAATGCAGTTCCTGATTGGTATAAGGCAAGCTTCGCAAGTATGCCGTCAAATAAGCCCGGAACACGCCCAAATTGGTCTGGCGGCGGCCATTGACCTTTACGGTATCGTCGATGGAATGAGCCGCGTTATAATCCTGCAAGTCCTGTTCTTTTCTTTCTATATAGTCTTTCAGCAAACTTATCTTGCGAAAACGCTCCAACATCTCCGGCGTACAAAACTTCACACTGCTCATATCTATATTGACAGACCGTTTGATACGACGTCCGCCGCTTTCGCGCATCGCATTCCAATTCTGAAACGAATCACTGACTAAAACGTATGGCGGCACCGTGGTCACGGTGTTGTCCCAATTACGGACTTTCACGGTGTTCAGCGTCACTTCCGTCACGACCCCGTCGGCATCATATTTGGGCACCTTTATCCAATCTCCCACTTTCAGCATATCGTTGGCCGACAACTGTACTCCGCTGACGAATCCCATAATGGTGTCTTTAAAAATCAACATCAAAACAGCGGCCGAAGCACCTAATCCCGCCAACAGCGAAACGGGGTCCTTGTCTATCAGTTCGCTAAGTATGATGATACCGCCCACGAACCAAGCCACCACTTGAAGCGTCTGCAACAAACTCTTCAAAGGACGGTCTCGGAAGGCTTCTTTGTCACTATAGACACTATAAACAGCCCTTAAAAAAGCATGAACAAAAGCCAGAAAAGCAAGAACGATAAATACAAAACTGATTCGTCGGACAAAATCGACCGTACTTCCATTCGTATCGGCAAAAACTACGGGTACAAAGCAATATATCACCACCGGCACCACCATACGACTTAAACGTACCATTACCTTATGGTCGAATACCACATCATCCCACGTAGCTTTCGTGCGTTTCACCAAATGTGCTACAGCTTTCAACAAAAAACAGCGGCAAACCGCATCTGCCCAAAAAGCCGCAGCGACCAATAAGGCCAACATGACACCGTGCGCCAAGGCATCGGCTACCGACACCAATCCCCACGAAGCCAGCACGCTTGTCAACCATCCTTGCAAGTCTATTTCCATCATCCCGTCGCGTCCGGCCTTTCTATTTCAAACATTCCAGATAGCGCTTGATGGTCTCTTCCAACCCGAGGTACAAAGCGTCACAAATCAGTGCGTGACCGATGCTTACTTCATCAATCCATCCTATCTGTTCATGCATATATTTCAAGTTCTCCAAACTCAAGTCATGGCCGGCGTTCAGCCCCAACCCCAAACTGCGAGCCGTTCGGGCCGCTTCCACAAAAGGCCGGACAGCCACCTCCGGACTTCCTGCATAAGCCGAAGCGTACGGCTCCGTATAAAGTTCCACCCGGTCTGCCCCCGCTTTTGCCGCATATTCCACCATCTCCGCTTCGGCATTGACAAAAACGGAAGTACGAATCTCTTTTTCCTTAAAATCCCCTATGATTTCCGTCAGAAACGAAAGATTCTTTTTCGTGTCCCAACCCGCATTCGACGTAATCTGGTCGGGAGCATCCGGCACCAATGTTACCTGTGTGGGTCGTACTTTCAACACCAAATCATTGAACTTGTCCACCGGATTGCCTTCGATGTTGAACTCCGTACGCAAAACAGCTTTTAGGTCATACACGTCCTGGTAACGGATGTGGCGCTCATCGGGACGGGGATGCACCGTGATGCCCTGTGCCCCGAACTTTTCACAATCCAATGCCACCTGCACGACGTCCGGATTATTGCCTCCCCGCGCATTACGCAGAGTAGCCACTTTATTAATGTTCACACTTAATTTCGTCATTTCTCTTTCAATTATAATTTGTCACCAATAGGGCAAAGTTAGAAAAAAATACTATATTTGCGGCTCTATAACCGCAGTAAAAGTCTTAATTAATATTAGGAGAATGGCAGAAAGACTCAAATTCGCCCTGTTCGGCAACATCTATCAAGCTAAAAAGTCGGCTTCGGTCAAACAACTCATTTCCTTGTTGGCCGCACGCGATGCCGAACTCTATATCGACACCGATTTCTATACCTACCTCAGCCAGGAACTTCATTTCGATGTCTGTCCTACCGGACTGATATCAGACAGCGATTTTCAGGCAGACATCGCAGTCAGCATGGGAGGTGACGGAACTTTTCTGGCCGCAGCCAGCCGGGTGGGAAACAAAGACATACCTATATTGGGAATCAACATGGGGCGGCTCGGCTTCTTAGCCGATGTTTCTCCGGAAGAAATCAAAGAATGTATCGACGACATCTACAACCACACATACAAAATTGATGAGCGTAGCGTCATCGAAGTGAAATACGAAGGTCCGGAACTCTCCGGATACCCATACGCCCTGAACGAAGTGGCTGTCCTGAAACGGGACAACTCCTCCATGATTTCCATCCGGGTGGAAGTGAATGGCGAATTTCTGGCCACTTATCAGGCTGACGGCCTCATCATCAACACACCCACGGGTTCCACCGGTTATGCCTTGAGCGTAGGAGGCCCCATCATCGTGCCCCAATCCGGTACATTCTGCATTACGCCCGTAGCCTCCCACAGCCTGAACGCACGCCCCATCACACTCCGCGACCAAGTAGAACTCACGCTATCGGTAGAATCCCGCAACCATAATTTCCTCGTGGCTATAGACGGACGCAGCGAAGCCTGCACCGAAGCCACGCGCCTCATCCTTCGCCGAGCTCCCTATAATATAAAGGTATTGCAACGCAAGAACCATTCGTTTTACTCCACCTTGCGTGAAAAGCTCATGTGGGGCACCGACCCAAGGGAAGAATCATGTTGAACGCCTTTCGCTCCTCTACGTCAACCTATTCCACCCTACGTTTGCTCCAATGGCTGTGGAATATCTTGCGCCACCACCGGTTGCAAACGGGACTGAACACCCTGCTCGGCTGCTCCACCGTATTGTTGGATTTCATGTTCATCGCTGCCACCAAATGGACCATCGACATAGCGACCTATAAAGCCCCCGGAAGTTTATCCATAGCCGCCGCACTACTCATCGGTATCCTGTTGTCACAGCTCTGCATCCATTTCGCTTCACGCTGGGTCAAGGCCATTTTGGGAGTCAAGGCACAAAACCACATGCAACGGTTCTATTTCGACCGTTTGCTCCACAGCGAGTGGAAAGACCGGAACCGACGACACAGCGGAGACCTTCTGAATAGGCTGGAGCGAGATGTCACCGACGTGGTGAATGCCGTCACCGAGACGGCTCCTTCCATTATCGCCGTGTGCATACGGTTGGTAGGTGCGTTCTTATTCCTGTATTCCATGGATGCTTCATTGGCTTGTCTCACCATAGCCATCATTCCGCTCTTCATGGTATTGAGCAAGGTCTATATGAAACGTATGCGCAAACTGACCCGCGAAATCAGGAACACGGACAGCCGTATCCAAAGCATACTGCAAGAAACGATACAACACCAGATGGTTGTACAGACCTTGGAACAACAGTCCGTTATGGTACAACGGTTAGATAACATACAACAGGATTTACGCAACCAAATCAAGACGCGCACCCGCTTTTCGTCCATCTCCTCGTCTTTCCTCAGCGCCGGATTCATGGGGTGCTACCTTGTGGCCTTTCTGTGGGGAGCCGCCCGACTGCACGAGGGGACGATCACCTACGGCATGATGATAGCCTTTATCCAACTCGTAGGACAAATACAAGGCCCGTTCCGAGACATGAGCCGTTTCATTCCTATTTTCGTCAACGCTTTTACAGCCGGCGAACGTCTCATGCAATTAGAAGAGATTCCTTTGGAAAAACATCCCGAAGAAATCCGGATAGGCTCGCCCTCCGGCATACGCTTCCATCAAGTCTCATACGCATACGACAAGGGAAGCCGCCACATACTGCAAGATTTCACCTACGATTTCCCGCCGGGCAGCCATACGGCCGTGATAGGGGAAACCGGTGCAGGGAAAACGACTTTAATACGCCTGATGCTTTCCTTAATCCATCCCACAGCGGGAAAAATCATATTATACGACAACCATGGCAGGCAATCCGAATGCCATGCAGGTACCCGCTCCAACTTCACCTACGTCCCCCAAGGAAATACCCTCTTTAGCGGTACCATACGGGAAAACCTGTTGCTCGGCAATCCGTACGCCACAGATGAAGAAATGCAGACCGCACTCATCCACGCCTGTGCCGATTTCGTATTCCAACTACCCGAAGGTCTGGACAGCCGTTGCGGCGAACAAGGCACGGGATTAAGCGAAGGACAGTCACAACGTATCGCCATCGCCCGCGCTTTACTGCGTCCGAGCGGTATTTTACTATTCGACGAGGCCACTTCCTCGCTCGACACCGCAACCGAAAAACGGCTATGGCAAAATATCTGTAACCATTATGGCGATAAGACCCTGATTTTTGTCACCCACCGGGTGAACATTATTACATCCGAAACACGCGTATTGAAACTCAGCAAATAAAAAGGAAAAACTTTGGCCAGCCCATACAAAAACACTATCTTTGTCCCGTAACAGGTGTCCTGTCTGCCGACCGGCATTCCGGATGAAAAGGGAATCGGGTGGAAATCCCGGACAGTCCCGCTGCTGTAATTTCCAGAAAGCGTATCAAAAGAAAGACTCATACCACTGCCTCAAATCCATCACGAGGTCGGGAAGGTTTTTGATACGGGAATAAGTCAGAAAACCTGCCTGTTCAAACTGCGGCATCTCGCTTCGAGGGTTAGGCGATGATTCCACTCTGATTCTAAGAACCGTCTTTTCTATCACAAAGGTCGGCTTATTTCGTCCACAACATAACGGACGAATGCGGCACCTTTCAGAACATGACGCTTGGAAGATGTCTGTCACACGACAACGCTTATTTAACCCCCTCCAAAGGCCGAAGCGATTCGCCCTTGCGTCTGCCATGCTATCTGCTATCAATCAATTTTACCAGACGCAGAAATAAACGGGAACGATGGAGACAGACAGAAGAATTCACATTCAAAAAGAAATGGCATCCGGGTTGGATATACTTCGGATGCCATTCTTTTTTATCAGGTTGATACTAAGAAAGCAACATGCTTTTCCATATATTCCTCAAATCCGCAACTACGCGCCTAATATGATACAGAAGCG
>UMHV01062704.1_pt1 | contig 26326 bp, 23 predicted proteins | sample 1965621 | NCBI WGS metagenome assembly UMHV01 (sample SAMEA4836108, study PRJEB28245) | human gut metagenome | biome: gut microbiome; material: fecal sample | place: Denmark | collected 2008 | reverse complement strand
CTCAAATCTGCTATTTTTTGCTTTTTTAGTCATTCTTTTTCCGAAAAATACGACTGTGAAGGTAGCCGAAAAAGCTATATTCCCAGGCGAATATTTGGTAGAGTTAAAGGAGGATACGTTGAATTCCCGTTATTATATGTAGCTGTTGTTGGATGAAGAGTTTCCTGATGGATTTGATAAGAATGATGCTTGTTTGATAGTTGATGATGACCTTTATTGGGTGAATGATCCCGTAACGGTGCAGGATATGGAAGATTTGTTGAATTCAGATAAAATGTATGAGGAAATGAATCGGAGGATTGAATATTTATTTGAAACAGGACAAATAGGAGCCGGTAATATTCCTTTTATTGATTCTTTAGGTCAACATGGTGGGTATGTTATCGAAGTTGTAGGAAAACCTGTGGATAGACCTTGAGGCAAAGTACCTATTAAAGAGAATGCGATGAGAAAGTTAAGTCTGATTTTATTTTTGAGTTTGTTCGGCTTTCAGCTTTATGGCCAGGTTGTGAATTTAGGAGACGCAGAGTTGGCTACAAAAATCAAGAAATCTACGAAGCCCTATAAAGTAGTATATATCCTTTGCGACTATTGCGAGCCTTCTTTGGTGCTTTATCCTCAAATCTATAAGCTGCTTTCGGGACGCAAGGATGTGGACTTTTATCCTATTTGTGCACAGAGCAGTGCGGAGGTGGAAGCTTACATGGAAAGCCATAAAGTTGGAGGCCCCATTTATGTGGTTAATCAAAACCGGAAGAGAAAATGGTATGCCATTATTGATTTCTACAATCCGATAAGTGCAGCAAGCGATTATCTGACAAAATTCTTAGGGATAGATGCCGATAAGATGGGTGCTTCCAGTTTTGTGGTATTGAATGAGAAAAATAAGGTGATAGCCCAAACGACTTATGAAACAGAAGATAACTCTTGTTTGAATATACTAAAAAAGGCGATAAGGTAATAACCATTCCTGTATATGAGATAAGCCGGTATACCAATAGCTGCACGATTCGGATATTCGTGCAGCTATTTTTATTCGCGGTAACTTCTTGCTTCTTATTTAAACTTTTTCAATTTCTTCGTCATTGCCGCCATGGTTTTGGGGTCGGATGTGGTGTCAAGCACTTTTTGGGCTTCGGTCAACAAAGCCGGGCGGAGTTCAAGTTGTTTCAGCGTCAGTGTAGGGACGGGACGCGTACGGAGGTCATTCACCGCAATGCTCAGCTCGGACCATGCTTCCAACCGTTTCCGTTCGGCCTGCGTGATGTGCATGACAGAGCCGTGGCGCGGGGTGAAGTCGCCGTGGGTCTTCGTGTTTTGCACGAATGTGAAGTCTTTCAGGTTCGTGCTCTTGCAGAATTGGTAGAAACCCTGTGCGTAGCAATCGTACATTAGGATGTACTCGTCCGAACCGATGAGGGAGAACACACTGGAACCTTCCACCGGATATTGTCCCTCTTTTTGCAGGTGCCGCCATTCGATGGTGTAGGGGCCGGTGGGTCGGGGTGCAGTGGCACGCATCACGCCCTGCCGCGTGCGGAATCCTTTGTTCATGACCGAGCGTCCCTCGTCTTTGAAGAACAGCACGTATTCTTTCGCTTTCGGGTTATACACGATGTCCCCGTCTATGGCGGCCGTACCGAAGTCGAACAGCAGTTTCGGCTCCGTGATGTCCGTAAAGTCTTCGCTCACGTAAGAGTAGAACAGCTTGAAGTAAGGCTGCTTGAAGTTCGGGGCTTCCGTAGGATACTCCCAGTCGTGCCGCCCGATGGAGTAATAAATCATATATTTTCCGACCTCGTTGTCCCAGATGATTTGAGGTGCCCAAACGGCATGCAGGTTTTTGCGGTCGAATCCCGTCAGATTGGGGAAACGAGTGGGGAAGTCGATGGCCGTGTGTTGCCAATGGATGAGGTCGGTGCTCTTCATCAGGATGAGTCCGTCGTTGCTTTGCCAACCCTCGTCCGAGCGCATGTCCGTCATGACCATATAAAATGTTTTCCCGTCCCGGCCTCTTGTGATGTACGGGTCCCGTATGCTTTTCTTCAGGGCGATGGTGTCCGAGGCCACGACCGGACGCCCTTGGTTGAGGGACGTGTAGTTATATCCGTCGTCGCTCAAGGCATAACGTACTTGTTCGCCGTATGGGGAATTGTTGGAGAAGAAGGCGAAGAGGTAACTGCTGTAAGGAGAAGGCTTGGCCGTTTGTGCCAACACTGGTGTCATGGCCCCGAGGGTGGCGGCCAACATGCCGGTCATCATTCGTTTTTTGAGTTTCATGATTAGGTAATGTTTAAGTTTTGTTGTATATGTGCGGGCAAAGATAGGCAGAATCGGCCGATAAAGGAAGTTTTTACAGGGGCTTTTCGCACGGTGTGGCGAGAATGTGGCATTTTTTGCGTTATGCCTGATTGCCCGTCTCGTCTTTTTTTTGTCACTTTGTGACCGATACAATGAAAACTAATCAATGTGATGAAAAGAAATTTTTTTTGTGGGATGCTGGTGGTTCTGGCGGCCGGACAGGCAAGTGCCGATGTCGTGCCGGAACAAGTCAGTTGTGTGGTGAAGCCTTTGTATGGGTATAGACAAGACCGTTCGCCGGGACGTATCGTTGCCGTGCGGTTGAAAGGCCCCGAATTGAAAGGCGAAGTCCGTGTGGATGTGGCGTACAAGAAACTGAAGGAGACTTCTACCTTCCGTGTCGATGCGAAGGATTCGGCGGAGGTGGAAATCATGTTGCCTTCCGCCTTGCCTATGGACAAGGCCGCGAGCGTTTCGCTGACGGTGCGCGGAACGGAAAAGAAAGTGAAGACGAAAGTCACCGTGGAGCCGATGCGGCATTGGACGGTGTACCTTTACAACCATTCGCACGTGGACATCGGTTACACGAACACGCACAAAAACGTGGAGATGTTGCACAAGACGAACGTGTGGGAAGGCATGAAACTGGCCCGGGAAACAGCCGGACATGTGGACGGTGCACGCTTCGTGTGGAATCCCGAGGTGACTTGGCCGATTGAACGCCTGTGGATTTCAGAACCGGAGAAACGGGATGAGGTCATTGCGGCTATCAGGCGCGGCGACCTTTGTGTGGACGCCAGTTATGTGAACCTGAATACGAGCATTTGTTCGGATGAGGAGTTGTTTCATGTATTCAAGTTCTCGCGCGAGTTGCAACGGCTGTCCGGCGTGCCTGCCGATGTGTTCCAACAGTTCGACATCCCCGGCATTTCCTGGGGACTGGTTCCGGTCATGGCACAGGAGGGCATCAAGTACGTCATCTCGTGGCCGAACACCGACCGGGGCGGCAACGCACACTCTCGGAATATAGACGGCATGCCTTTCTGGTGGGTAGGACCCGACGGCCATTCCAAAGTGTTGTTCCTGCAACCGGGCAAGTATTCCAACAGTGGCAGCATGGACAAGGGGAACACGACCGGGCGGCCTTGGTTCGGCCAGCGAGACCCGCGTAAGGTGCCGGCACGCATCCGGATGGGGAGTGCCAATGTAGACTTTACGGGCAAGCTCGTGGAGTTGGAGCGTGACCATTACCCCCTCGATTTCATCGTACTCTCTTGGACATTGTGGGACAACAGTCCGGTGGATGCCGATGTCCCCTACGCCGTGAACGAATGGAACAAGAAATATGCTTATCCGAAGATTGTCATCAGCGGCGGGCATGAAATCATGGAGCGGTTGGAAAAAGATTATGGCGACCGCCTGCCGACCGTGACGGGAGACTATACGGAATACTGGACCGACGGTTTGGGTACGGCTGCCAGGCTGACGGCCATTAACCGCCGTAACAAGGAGAGAATCACGCAGGCGGAGACCGTGTGGTCGATGCTGGCAGGAGGAGCTTGTGCACCGCGTGCCGATTTCGATGAAGGTTGGCGTTATATCATGATGGGTTCGGAACATACTTGGGATTTTGAGAATCCGTGGGAACCTTATTTCCATGAAGCCATCGGAAAGGTGAAACAATCTTATTTCCAGGAAGCGGAAGCCCGTTCGACGGCCTTGTTGGACGAGGCGTTGGGATTGGCCACGGACAAGTCCAACGGAGCGTTGGGGCCGCGCGAAGGGCCATCGAACGGCGGTATCGCTGTGCTCAACACGCAGTCGTGGGCGCACGGCGGGTTGGTGACGCTGACGGCCTCCGAGAGCCAGAAAGGCAACAAGGTGGTGGATGATGAGGGGAACGCCGTGCCTTCGCAACGTTTGTCTACCGGCGAACTGGTGTTCTGGGCTTCGGACGTGCCCGCCTTGGGTTCGCGCCATTATCGTGTGGTGGAAGGCGATGCCGTGCCGGGCGATGCCTGCAAGGTGGAAGGCTACACGTTGGACAACGGTTGCGTGCGTGTCACGATAGACGGCAAGACAGGAAACATCGCGGCCTTGACCCGTGCCGGAGAAGATTACAATTATATCGACGCGTCGGTGGACGGAGGGGCCAATTCGTGCAGTTGGCTGCCGGCCAACGAAAACAAGCCCGAGGCCGACAAGGTGCAGGCCGTCACGGTGACCGAGCAAGGCGGCTTGGTGGTGGAATTGAAAGTGGAATCCACGATGAAAGGCTGCCGTTCGGTGACGCGTACCATCCGTCTGGTGGCCGGACAACCGTGGGTGGAGACCACCAACGTGGTAGACAAGTTGCCGTTGTTGGACAAAGACGGCATACATTTCGGTTTCGGTTTCAACGTGCCGCAGGGCGTGACGAAGGTGGACATCCCTTGGGGCGTGATGGAAATGGAGAAAGACCAATGGCCGCAGGCCAACCGCAACTGGATAGCCCTGCAACGTTGGTTGGACGTTTCTAACGATACGCACGGCGTGACTTGGTGTGCCTTGGATGCCCCTTTGTTCGAGTATGGCGACCGCACGGCCAACATTTCGTTGGGATGGGGCGGACAAGGGCCTTGGCTGACCCAGTTGGAACCGTCTTCCACGGTGTATTCCTGGGCGATGAACAACCATTGGCACACGAATTTCCCCCTGACGCAGGACGGGCCGGTGGCTTTCCGCTACCGCATCCATCCGCATGGCGGATATGACGCCGTGGCCGCCAACCGTTTCGGTTTGGAGCAGGCGCAACCGTTGGTGCATGTCACTGCGGACAAGAACCCGGACGTGAAGCCCGTTGTGGCGGTAGACAACCGTGCCGTGTACGTCACCGTGCTGAAATCCACGGGGAAAGACAACGAGATGATTGTCCGTCTGCGTTCCGTGTCGGACAAGGAAGAGACAGTGGCTTTGGACTTCCCGGCCCGCCGTCCGTCGTCCGTGTCGCTCTGCACGCTCGAGGAGCAGCCCGGACAATCCGTGGAGGGGACGCTGACGATGAGACCCTACGGCATGGCCACGTTGAAACTCACTTTCTGACGACGGGAGCAGGGGAGGCTTCCGGACTCTTCCGGCAGCGTGCGGTACGGGCTTCCGTCCGTGGATAGATGCTTGTAAAGAAAATGCAGGTTTATCACGGAGCTGAATTTCAGTTGTTTAAGCCTTTGAAAAAAATCTGCGGCAAACGGAAAATCGTTTGCCGCAGATTGGAAAATCATTCGGAGCAGAACGGAAAACGTTTCTGCGCCGAATGATTTTTGTATATAAGTTTCGTCTCACTCGCTTTTGTGGAAGTATAGGAACTGCTCGGTGTTGAATCGGAATTCCCCTGACAGTTCGGTCTGTTATTAACACTCTTTATTGCACCTTTGGAGGACGGGCGAGAGAAAAACGTTACATTTGCAAAAATATATGGCAATAAAGTCTACGCTTATGGCAAACTATATCCGTTTTGATTGGGCGATGAAGCGCCTGTTGCGCAACAAGGCTAACTTTGGGGTGTTGGAAGGCTTGTTGACCACGCTTCTGGATGAGAAAATCACCATCAGTCAGTTATTGGAGAGCGAAAGCAATCAGGAAGACGAGTTCGACAAGTACAACCGTGTGGATTTGTTGGCCTTGGATTCCAAAGGGGAACTGATACTCATCGAGGTGCAGAACAACAATGAGTACGCTTATTTTCAGCGCATGTTGTTCGGCGTGTCGAAGTTGGTGACGGAATACATCAACCGTGGCGAGGGGTATGAGAACGTGCGCAAGGTGTATAGCGTGAACATTGTTTATTTCTCCTTGGGGCATGGCAAGGATATCGTGTACCATGGCAAGACGGAATTTCGCGGCATCCATGAGAACGACATATTGGAACTGACTCCTTTCCAACGGCAGACCTTCAAGGTGGATGCCGTGAGCCAACTTTATCCGGAGTATTATATCCTGAAGGTGAACGATTTCAACAAAGTGGCCAAGACCCCGTTGGAGGAATGGATCTACTATTTGAATACGGGTGAGATTCCCGAAACTGCCCACGCCCCCGGCTTGGCGGAGGTACGTGAACGCCTGAAGGTGGACGGGATGACGAAAGGCGAGCGCGAAGCTTATTACCGTCATCTGGATAACATCGTCATTTTGCGCAACAATATTTATACGGAACGTGCCGAGGGGCGTGCGGAGGGGCGTATGGAAGGCCGTGCGGAAGGTCGCATGGAAGGGCGTGCCGAAGGAGAGCATGCCAAGGCTTTGGAGATAGCCCACAGGTTAAAGGCCATGGGATTGTCCGTGGATGTCATTATCGGTGCCACGGGGTTGTCGGCGGAAGAAATAGAGAAGGCCTGATAGTCCCTTGTTTCCTAATCAATAGAAAGTCCCGGTCGCCTTTCACAAGGCGGCGGGGACGGATTAACTTATTTCTGGTTTGCTTCTGCGCACGTACACGTATTTATTTTTTTCATGTAGTCGAATTTCCATACAGGGTCTTCTTCCGCCCAAGCACGTGGGAGCATGCCCGCGCCGTTGATTGAGCCTTCCACCCTGACGAGGTAAAGATTATTGCCTTTTAGTGCGGCTCCCATGTACATGGGGCGACCGTTGCTTAGGCGTACACGGACGGCCACTTCATGATATTGCCAATATACATCGTTGGTGGATACGAGCAAAGGCACTTTTTTCAGGTATTTATGGAATAAATCATAGAAGCGGGAATAATCGCGCTCATTACAACGGGGTACGACGTACTTGACCCCGTCGGTTCTCCGTCCTCCTCTATTGGGTCCTTGTATAAGGCAGATGATGCGTACGAGGTTGCCCTGATAGTGTACATCTTCTTCTTTTGTGCCTTTACGTCCTGCATAGGCGTTGAAAAGAGAATCGAATTCGGTTACGATGCTTTGGTCGGGGACAGGGTCGCTTTTCTCATCTATCAGTTGGTTCATGGTTTGATAATAAAAATACACTCCTTTTGTGTCGGCTTCGAACGACAAGTATTCCATTTGTCCGTTGATGTCAGAGGGCAAGGTCATGATATATTTTTTCTGTTGCACGTGTTGACTGTCGGTCGTTTCCGTGTACTTGTGGAACGTGCGCATGCCGTCCAGTTGTTGGAACATGGCATCAATTTCGGGTTTGAATCTTCGGTATTCTTCTTCACTCTCATACCAATGGTTTACCCAATATTGGGCACCCGTTAGCCAACGGTTGGTTTGGTAGCGTTTGGGGAACATACTGTCCAATTGGTGGTACAAGTTCATGACCGTAGGGTTTTCCTGATAGAATATTTGTGCATGGCTCGAGGTCGTGGAAGCTATGATGGCTATCGTCATCCATAGCAAAGGTTTAATACACGTTTTCATAAGGCGGGATGTTTATTTCATATTGTTTGGAAAATTCGTCCATTCTTCTTTTCTGCTTTTGGAACTCGGCCTGAATGTCGGCCAAGTGTGGCATGGTCTGCTGTCGGGCTGCCGTGTCCGCGTCTTGTAGGGCGGTGTCGGACAGGGGGATTGAGGCTGTTTTGGTGGAGGACGTGTCCTGGCCTGTCGAGAGGACTGCCCACATTTGTCCTTTTGGGGGGCTTGCGGGGAGGACAATCGTGTCCCGGACTGTGATTATTTTGGCGGTTAACGTAGTGGGCACTGGCTTTTCGATGAATACCGTATCGGTTTTCCACTTTACTTCCGTGAGGATGGTAGGGGGTATGGAGATGGAATTTGTGGGTTGTGTGGCTTCCTTTCGCGAGACGGTGGTACCTAAGAAAAAACATGCGGCTGCGACGGAAGCTGCCGCTATCCACCGTACGGCGATTTGCCTTGTGCGACGTATGCGCTTCGGTAGCATCGGAGGAACGGTCTGTAGGGCAGAGGAGCCGGGAATTTCTTCCAGTGGGCATGACTGCATCCACCTTTCCTGTTCTTCTTCCGTGAAAGAAGGTTCGCCTTCGTCGAACCGGTTGAACATGGTTTTGAAGTCGGCAAAATCCTTGTCGGCATCCGGCGAACGGAAATACTCCGTCAGCAGGGCTTCTTCTTCCAACGAGGTCTTTCCCTCCATGTAGAGGTCAAGCCATCGTCTGATGTCTTCTTTGTTTGTCGTCATGTTCAATCTCTCCTTACCTTTAGTTGTTCCATCATTTGTTTCCTTGCTCGTGACAATATGGTGCGGACTACGCCTTCCGTTGCTCCGATGATACGGGCTATCTCGCCCATTTCCAAATGTTCCACCTGACGCATGCGGAGCACGGCCCGGTATTTGTCCGGCAGGTTCCGAACGGCACCGCGCATCCATTCCGCATTTTCGTGGTCTTCCATCATCGCCTGTGCGCTTCGCTGTCCGTCGGGCGCGTCATGCCCCGTCAGGCTTTCGTGCGGATGGGTCTTGAGTCGCCGCAGGCGGTCGATGCAAAGATTACGGGTGACGGTCATACCCATGGGAGAAATGTTCTTTTCCCGGTCAAGCCGGTCTCGGACAAGCCAAAGTTTGAGCATGGCTTCTTGTACGATGTCTTCCGCCTCGTCCTCATCAGACAGATAGAAACGCGCGATGTCTACGAGTTTGCCTCGTAGCATGGATACCGCTATTTCGAATTCTGTCTTTTCCATGAGGTTAATGTTGCAAGGGGCGGAACCGTTTCCGGCAATTAGGACGTGGCCGTTCTTTCCCTTTTTATAAAGAATACGCAGAAGCCGCTCTTTTGTTTCATCGGATGATGTTAAAGAATGTAATAAAAAGAAAGTGAGGGAGGCTGGGCAACAGAATGACAGAAGGAGAACGTTTCTCGTATGTAGATTTTTAGAAGACAGAAGAACAAAAGAACAGAAGCTTGAAAAACGCTTTCCGTAAGGAATCTTATGTCCTTATGTTCTTCTGTCCGAATCATTTTCCCAAAGGAAACATGTCCTTATGTTCTTTTGTCTAAATCATCTCCTCATAAGAAACATGTTCTTCTTTCCGAACCGCATTCCGTATGGAAACAAGCATGTTTGTCATTCATTCTCGCTTTCATTCATAAAAGCATGTCCGGTTCATTCCCGAAAAGTTTCTTGTATTCGCTTTCAAAATTGGGTGTGAAGATTCCTTTTCCCATCGCTTCATGGATTTCCGTCGTGCTCCAGAAACGTCCGCCATCTGTTTCCGCACTGGGACGTATTTCCCCGTCGTAAGTACAACGGTGGGGGAAGACTAATTCACGTTCGCGGTCGGATTCAAATACATAGTAGGGGAGACGTTCGGGAGTAAAGCCGGTGAGGCCGAGTTCTTCTTCCGCTTCGCGGCGCAGGGCCATCTCTACGCTTTCGCCCAAGTCCACATGCCCTCCTACGGCCGTGTCCCATCTCCCCGGTTGGATGTCTTTCCAATGCGGACGCTTTTGCAGGTAAAGTTCGCCCCGGCTGTTGAACACATGCAAGTGCACCACGGGGTGAAGGCATTTGCTGCCATTGTGGCATTCGCCGCGTGTGGCGGCTCCGATGATGTTCCCCTCTTCATCCACGAGGGGAAACATCTCTTCCCGGTTATCTTTTTGTGTAGCTATCATGAGGCCTTGCGAGGTTTAAGGAATGAGCAATGAGCTGTCACCGTAGCTGAGGAAACGGAAATCGTGGGCGAAGGCATAGTCGTAAATCGTGCGCCAGTCGCCGTGCACGAAAGCCGAGACGAGTAACAACAGTGTACTTTGCGGCTGGTGGAAATTGGTGACCATCATCCGCACGATATGGTATTCGTATCCGGGAGCTATGATGATTTGCGTACTGGTGTGCAGGGCTGTCAGCTCGTGGCGGTTCAGGTAATCCCATACGTTTTGCAGGGCTTGCATTGTGGTGAGTGCTTCCGGACGTCCGTCGTCGGGGCTTCCGGAGGGGCGTGTCCGGGCGGCATACTCGTAAGGTATCCACTGTGGCACGTGGAGTTCCTCCTCCGATGCGTCGGGATTTCCGTCCAATGCTACACCTATATAGTACAGGCTCTCGAGGGTGCGCACCGAAGTCGTGCCCACGGCGATGCATGCGCCGCCGTGCGCCAACAGTTTCTCTATCGTGCTGCGATGCACGCAGATGTATTCCGTGTGCATCTCGTGCCCGGCTATTTCTTCGCTTTTCACCGGTTTGAACGTGCCCGCCCCGACGTGGAGCGTCACTTCCTCGCGGTCGATGCCGTGGGCATCCAAATCGGCCAACACGCGTTCGGTGAAATGGAGCCCGGCCGTGGGGGCAGCCACGCTACCTTTGATTTTAGAGTACACCGTCTGGTAGGTCGTCTTGTCGCTTTCCTGTGTCTCGCGGTTCAGGTAGGGCGGGATGGGCAGTTCGCCCACGGCTTCCAAAATTTCAGCCCAAGTCGTTTGTTCGTCGTCCCATTCAAAGTCAATCCAGTGGCTGGTGCCGCGATTCTCGCCCCGGGTAGCCTTCAGGGTGATGCTGCGTCCGCCGATTTCCACGGGACGGGATAAGCTACCGCTTTTCCATTTTTTCAGATTGCCCACAAGGCAAAGCCAACTGCAACGACCGGTTTGTTGGAACATCAGCGCGTAGTCGTGCGGACGGACCGGTTCCAGACAGAACACCTCGATGAGCGCGCCGGTATCTTTGTGGAAATGCAACCGCGCCTGTATGACTTTTGTGTTGTTGAATACCATAAGGGCACCTTGGGGCAAATAGTCCGGCAACGAAGTGAACGTGTCCTCGCCCACCGTTCCGTGACGGTACACCAACAGTTTGGACTGGTCACGTTCGGGTAGGGGGAATTTTGCGATACGCTCCTCGGGCAGTTCGTAGTTGAAGTCTTTAATCTGGATGTGTTTGGTCTCTTCCATTGGGATTGATAGCTTTTGGTATGCAAAGTTAGGTATATTTACCGAAGTGGAACGGGTGTTTGGGATAAAAAAGCATAAAGGCGGCAGACAGATATTGTACTCCTTGTGCTTTGCTGTATATTTGTCTGCGCGGAGATAGGATGCGACCCGGCACAGCCCAATCAGAAAATTCCGTTTTCGTTTGCCTCTGCGCCTGTCTTTCGCTATCTTTGCCGGGAATAAAACATGGAAGATATGAAAATCGGAGATAAAGTAAGGTTTTTGAGCGAAGTGGGGGGCGGTATCGTGAGCGGCTTCCAAGACAAAGATACGGTGTTGGTGCGGGATGAAGACGGTTTCGACATTCCGATGCCCGTGCGTGAGTGTGTCGTAGTAGAGACTGACGATTATAATATTGCCAAGGTGAACACCGGTACGCACGACAAGAAGAAACTTGTAGGGGAGCGGGCGGCCAGACAGTTTCGTGATGAAGATGAGGAAGACGACCGTCCTGTGACATTCGTGCCCAAACCGCAGGAACGCCGGAACGGTGACAAGCTGAACGTTTTTCTGGCTTACGTGCCGATGAATCCCAAAGAAATGACCACCACGTCTTTCGAGGCTTATTTGGTGAACGACAGTAACTATTACGTCACCTTTCTTTACATGAGTGTGGAGGGTACGGGATGGCGCGTACGTTTCCAAGGGACGGTGGATCCGAACACCAAGCTCTTCATGGAGGAATTCAACCGTTCGGTGTTGAACGACATGGAGCGCGTCTGTGTGCAATGTCTGGCCTATAAACAGGAGAAGACTTTTCTGCTCAAACCGGCCGTACAGGTGGAATTGCGGATAGACACTGTGAAGTTCTACAAGTTGCACACGTTCCAACCCTCGGATTTCTTTGAAGAAGATGCCTTGGTGTATGACGTGGTGAAGGATGACGTGCCTGCCCGTACGGTTTTTGTCAATGCAGAACAGTTGCAGGAGGCTTTGCTGAAAAAATCGGCCGACGAGCGTCCGGTACGCCAACCGGCCCGTAAAGCAGAACAACCGAAGAACGGCATCATAGAAATAGATCTGCATATCAGTGAATTGTTGGACAATACAGCAGGGCTTTCCAACAAGGAGATGTTGGACTGCCAGATGAAGGAGTTCCGCCGCGTGATGGACGAGAACCAAAAGAACAAAGGACAGAAAATCGTTTTTATCCATGGTAAGGGAGAAGGTGTGTTGCGCAGCGAACTCTTGAAGGAATTGAAGCGGGTTTATAAGAATTGCACTTATCAGGATGCCTCGTTCCGCGAGTATGGATTCGGGGCTACCATGGTCACGATTCATTGACGTCCAGAGCCTTAAAGGCTCTTAAAAGATGTGTATTTTATTGGGGTTCTGCATGGAAAGGTGTATTTTTGGCATCGAAATCCATGTCGAACCCTTAAAATTAATATCAAAATAATGATGCGGTGTCTTTGGTCTCTGCTTGTTTTGTGTGCTTTGTTTTGTGTGTCCCCCGTTTCTGCCCAGACGTTATTATCGGAAGAAATAAAGGAGGATTCAGTCACCGGCCAAGATGTCGTGGAGAAAGCCAAAGAGTTTATCGGAGTGCCTTACCGTTACGGGCAAATGAATCCTAAGCGCGGATTTGATTGTTCCGGTTTCACTACTTATGTCTTTAAGTCTTTGAATATCTGTTTGACGCGTTCTTCGCGTTCCCAGTTTAGAGAAGGAGTCAAGATAGACGACCGCCGCGACTTGCAGCAAGGGGATTTGGTGTTTTTCACTGGTACGCGTTCCAAGAAGACCATCGGGCATGTGGGTATCGTGACGGATGTGAATGAAGAAACCGGTGAATTTGAATTCATCCATGCAGGGCGCAAAGGTATTTGCATTAATTCTTCTTCCGACGGCTATTATGACCGGCGATATGTAGGGGCATGCAGGGTGTTGGGGTAATACCTGCCAGATACGAAGAGAGCCGTTTCCGGAGTGCGCAAAAGCACATGGGAACGGCTCTTTTTCGATATAAAGTGGCTGACGGGTCAGAACAAGTCTACCTCTACAGGGCAGTGGTCGGAACCGAATATTTCGGTGTGTATGGTTGCGCTTTTGAGTTGCGCTTCCAGTCGTTTGGATACTAAGAAATAGTCGATACGCCACCCTGCATTCTTTTCTCGGGCTTTGAAACGGTAAGACCACCATGAGTAGATGCCTTCGCGGTCGGGATAGAAGAAACGGAACGTGTCTGTAAAACCGCTGTCTAACAAGATGCCGAATTTTTCCCGTTCTTCGTCCGTGAAACCTGCGTTTTTACGGTTCGATTTCGGATTTTTCAGGTCGATTTCGCGGTGCGCCACGTTCAAGTCGCCGCAGACGATGACCGGTTTCCGGGCATCCAGTTGCAAGAGATAGGCGCGGAATGCTTCTTCCCACTGCATACGGTAATCCAGACGTTTCAGTCCGTCCTGCGAGTTAGGCGTGTAGACCGTGACTAAGAAAAAGACAGGCATTTCAAGCGTGATGACGCGCCCCTCCTTGTCATGTTCCTCTAAGCCGAGGCCGTATGTGACATTGAGCGGGGCATGGCGGCTGAAGATGGCCGTACCGGAATATCCTTTTTTCTCCGCATAGTTCCAGTAGGAGCGGTAGCCTTCAAACTCCAAATCGAGTTGACCTTCCTGCATTTTTGTTTCTTGCAGGCAAAAGAAGTCCGCATCCAAGGCGGCGAAAGACTCTTTAAATCCTTTTTCACAACAGGCTCTCAGGCCGTTGACGTTCCATGAGATAAATTTCATAGGCTGTAAGTTTGCTGTATTTTTGCTTTTTATTTTCAAAGGTAAGCCTTTTCTTCCGGATGTGCAAACTCCGTCAGAACCGAGCGATGGCCTCTCCTTCTTCTTGAATGTAGAGGAAACGGGTTTGCATTCGTTCCGCTTCCGGACCGAAGGTCATGGCCCTTTCGCTAGCCGGAGGGAAGTGCATCGGGGCAAAATAACGGGTGGGGATATATTGCAACCATTGTCGTGCGCCACGGGCAAAGTCGCTACCCAAACGTGGGTCTACGGGAAACATTACCAGGTCGAAAGCCATACATTCCTTTCGGATGTCGTTCAGGATAGCCAGAAAGTCGCCTTCCCGTTTTTTGATTTCCTGTGGCGTGGATTCGTCTGCCCAATGCCAGTTGTTCAGGTCGCCTGCGTGGAATATGTCTTTGTCTTCAACATGAACAGCCCAAGATACGCCGGAATCAGTGGAACCGAAAGCATGTACCGTGATGAGGTCGTCTCGGTAGCTTTCTCCCCGTCTCAGGTATGCCGTTACGCCTTCCGTTCCGGCACGTCGCCGACGGTAGATGTCGCGGGAGAGGATGACTTTCTTTTCCCCGTGGGGTACGGGCAGGTTCAGGATTTCCGGATTGAAATGGTCCTGATGGAAATGGCTGGCCAGAAAGTAGACGCGTTTATGCGTTGTGGACAGTGTCCGTTCCACGATACTGTTGTCGGCATCCCGCCAGAAATCAAAAATCAGGATGACCGATACTCCTTCGAGCATGAAGCCGCTGTGGTAAATATAAGTTAGAATCATGATTTCCTTATTTTTCGTATCTACAAAAATAAGGAAATCATTTGATAGAGGCCAAGGGGTACGGGGATTAGTTGCGTCTTTTAGTATAAAGTATTGCCGTCCCAACGAAAAATGGCATAAGGATAAAGTTTCTCTTTTCCGTTCCGTACATCTTCTTCCGTTTGTTTTTCCCAGTGGGGCGGGGAAAAAACATTGCCGATTTCAAACGGCCCTGCGGATAATGTACATGGTTGGCCGTTTTCTTTCCAGATGCGCACTGTGGCCAACCGGTTATTGTCTGCGCATTCTTCTTGCCGGGCGTCATAATAATAGGTGAGTTCATAACAGTATGCTCTTTTCTTATTACCCCAGCTTTTGGGGGCCATTCTTTCCTTAATGACCGGGTAAGCATAGTTCCGGTAGTAGTCGGGAGCCAAAATCAGGATGACTTTCACAGCCTTGTGGTGCAGGTAATCCATACGGTCAGCCCTGTCCCATGTGGAAAGGTCGGGATTGCCATATTTGTCCAAGTATCGTTGGCATCTCTTTTCCGCTTTTCTCTGTAATCTTTCGCGTTTCTGGCGAGAAAGTGCAAACGGGTTTCGGGTTTTTATTATTCCATATAGGGTATCCGGGACGGTTTGTGCAACACTCGGTTGCGGCATGCAACAAAATGTGAGGCAAAAGGCTATGGCAGTGAGGCCTGTTTTCATGTTGTGATGGTTCTATTGTATTAATATGAATATAAATCGTTCCAGGTTTTGGGAGTTTTACGTCTTTCTATTGTATTATGGGATATGGTTGCGGGATCATATAAATCATGTCCGCCTTCTATATATATGGCAGAATAGTCATAGAGAAATAGTGGTAGCTCATGTCTGTCGCCAAATGACAGATCTCCACTTGAGAAGCCTGTATCTCTTTTCTTTTCGGGTGGGCAGTATGTCATAGGGGTATGGGTGTGGAAATATGCAATGGGAAATTTTGACTTTTCTCCAAGAGATTTAGGAACGATAATTTCCGGATTGCTTGGATTTAATGAAGAGTTAGAACCTGTTTCGCAACTTGAATTGGAATTTCCGTATTCGGTTTCCCCTTTTACAATTTCATACCCTTCGCCATCTAATAAAGAATAAATCCAAAAAGCTTCTTCACATCGAGAGTCTTTACTTGTTAGTAATAATGTTTCATACCAAACTTCTTCCATCTCTTCAGTGAGGGCTTCTTCTATGTCCGAATACCTCGGAAATTGGATTTCTATATCTTCTGTCGGGCTGTCGAAAGTATCTTGTTCTTTTACAACAACAACTTTGAAGAACCATTCTCCTGGTAATAAAAGTTCCAATCTGGCTTTGATACTACTATTCTCTATTCCTCCGAGCTTTTCCCGGGTGAATATTGCTCCTTGTGTGCATGTTAAGGTTCCATATTTGTTTGTGTATTCAGGAGGAGTTCCCAAATTTCCAATGATATAATATGTCGCATTTGCCAATTTTTTAGGATAACTAACATCTGGTTCAATGGTTTCTCCTAATGATGCAATATCTGAATGCAAATCAATATATAAAGAGTCTGTTATATTAGCTCTTTTTTTTGAGATACTTGTTAAAAAGGAGGTGTCTTGTGGTAAATCCTCTGTACATGAAAAAGTCAAGCCGATTAGACACATTATGCAAATAAGTTTTTTCATAAGAGTTTATTTAAACGGTTAATATTACGTTGCAAAAGTATTGTTCTGTTGTATATGTTCCAAAGAAAAACAGAGGAAAAACATTGCAAAAAATGAAGAAATGAATCCAAGTTCATTTTCGGAGCAAAAAATGAATTTAGATTCATTCTTATCTCTATTGATACATTTCCGGAAAGTAAAGTGAAAATTGAACGAATTTCGTTCAGGATTGGTCGATTATTGTCCCACGAATGGATGGAATAGCCTTACCTTTACGGGACTTAATTTTTTAACGGATGGAAGGATTTGCGGAAGTCACAGAAGAACTTATCAATGAATATTTGTCCTTTTTCGGGAAGAACCATGTCTTTTCGGATGCGGAACGTACATTGTTGAACCGTAATTGGACGCAACTGGTGGTAAAGAAGAATGAAAGAGTTGTGACTGAGGGGCAGAAAACGCTCCTGTGGGTAGAAAAAGGCGTGCTTCGTATTGGGAAAAAGGATAGTCGGCACGAGGGGATGGACTGTGTTTGCGGCTTCGCCGTTCCACATGATTTTGTCAGTATGGATTGGTTTTTGCAGGCACCGGAAATGGTATGGAATTTATATGCGGAACAGGATTCCGTGCTTTGGAGATTAAGTGATGGGGTTGCATCGGTGTTGTCTGATAAGGTTGTTTTATGGGATAAAATAATGACCCGTTGGTATGCCCATTATGTCAAGAGGCTTTGGATGAGGAACTGTTATTTGTGCGAGGCCAATGTGGTGAAACGTTATAGGAGGATGATGGAGTGGGAAGGGAAAAGGCTACAAGCCGTATCCTTGAAGCATTTGGCTTCTTATTTGAACATGACACCGCAGACTTTAAGCCGGATAAGGAAAGGAGAGGACGGGTATAAGACATGAGGGTGTGCATCGTATAGCGGAACCGGGGATGTTCCGTAAGGTATGTTTAGAAATATATGTCGGCGGTTTGTTCCCAAACACGGACAAACCGCCGACAGTGGTATTGTGTTGAGGTTATTTAGTAGCCGGAATGACCTTCCATTCCAACACGCCGCCCGATTCACCTTTTTGAAGTTGCGCGGCGATTTTCAGTCCGGTGGTCTTTACCGGTTTGAAGTCGAGACGGTTGTAAGCGTCCTTGGTTGTGGTGTACGGCGTGGTGGCTTCCACTTCTTTCCAACTGTCACCGTCTTTATAATAGAGTTTCCACGAGGCGGGTACACGGAAGTTGCCGTCGTAATGGTCGAAGTCCAGCCAGTACACTTCTACACCCGATACGGTGTAAGCTTGTTCGAAGTCGTAGGCCAACGTTTCTTCCGTGCCGCGCTTGAGCCACCAGTAATGGTAAGGTTTGGACGTGTCCGACGAACGTTTCGGTTCCCATTGGTCGTTTACGCCCCAAGCCCAACCTTCCGTGGCGGCAGATTCGGGAGCGTCTTTTTGGAGAGGGGCTTGAATCGTCAGCGTACGTGCCCGGCTGGCGATGGTCGGCAAAGGTTCGGGACGGGCATATTCCGGCGATGTGGGAATCCATACGGCCATTTGTGCCGCGCCACGGTTGTTCCATACGGAATAAGGAATGGCTTTGAACGGTACGTCTGTCGCCTTTCCGTCACGTCCGACGGCTTGGGCCGTGCCTTCCAACGTGACGATGCTGTTAAGCATATCCGGGGCGTAAGTGGCGGAAATCGTCGTCCCGGTAGGAATGAATTTGTTGAAAATCAAACTGTCCGGCTGGTCTTTGTCTTCTATGCAGTAGACGATGGGTCCCCGTTCGATGGCGGCTTTTCCCCGGTCGTCTTCCACTTCGCCACGGGCTTCCACCCGGCGTACGTCCATCGGGAAATCCAGTTCTACCGTGTCGCCTTTCTTCCATTTTCGCAAGATTACGGCATAACCGTTTTCCACACGGAACTCCGCGTCCTTGCCGTTGACTTGTATGGTGTAGCCCTTTCCTTTTCCGGTGTAGTGATACAGGTCGGTCGGTACCGGACGATCTTGTGCCCATCCCGGGATGCGGCATCGCAGGGCAAAGGTCTGCTTCTTTTCAGGATGTACGGTCATGCGGATTTTTCCGTCCCATGGATAATCCGTCGTCTGGCGGATTTCCATCTTATTTTGGGAAGTGGAGAGATGGGCCGTACTTTGTATATATAGGTTAACGAAGACGTCCTTGCCTTGTGTGGCATACATATAATTAGGCACGGAAGCCATGAAACGGGTGACATTGCCCGGACAGCAGGCACAACCGAACCAGGCCTGCCGTTCGTGCTGCCCCATGCTTTCCAAAGGATTGTCGTAGAAGAAGCGGTCGCCGCTAAGCGACACGCCCGAAATGACCCCATTGTAGAGAGCACGTTCCAATACATCCTCGTATCGGGAGTCGCCCGTGGCAAGGAACATGCGGTGGTTCCAGTACACGTTGGCGATGGAGGCGCAAGTTTCGCAATAGGCTGTATGGTTGTTCAATTCATAATCTGGGCCGAAGCCTTCGCCTTGGGCACGGGATCCGATACCGCCGGTGAGGTACAGTTTGCGTCCGGCCATGTTTTCCCAAATGCGCGTAAGGGCATGGAAATAAGCCGTGTCGCCGGTCAGTGCGGCCACGTCGGCCACACCGGAATACAGGTAACCGGCCCGCACGGCATGCCCCACTATTTCATCTTGTTCGAGAATGGGTTTGTGGTCCTGGCTGTATGCACTGGGGGCATGTCCGTCGGTGCATCGTCCCGTTTCTTCCACGAAATACCGGGCCGTGTGGAGGTATTCTTCTTTTCCGGTGACTTTGTACAGCTTGGCCAAAGCCATTTCCACGATGGGATGCCCCGAAGGCACATGTTTCTGCCCTTCGTCGGGACCGAATACTCGGCATACCAAATCGGCGTTTTTGATAGCCACGTCCAGCAGGGAACGTTTGCCCGTGGCGCGATAGTGGGCTACGGCAGCTTCGTAAAGATGTCCTGAATTATAAAGTTCGTGGCTGTTGATTTTCTCCCAACGGTGTGTCCCCCACCAACCCGACAGACGGGTACAGCGGTTGGTCACACAAGTGGTCAGGTAACCGTCGGATTCCTGTGCGGCGGCTATCAGTGCGATGACACTGTCCAGATAGGCATCCAGCCGTGCATCGTATTTTACGGCCAAAGAGTAAGATGCTCCTTCGATGATTTTATAAGGGTCGGTGTCGTCGAACGAAAAGTCGCCCCGGTGCTCGCCTTCTTTCAGTCCGCCTGCGATGGCGAAGTTGTCGAAACGGCCGTTCTTCTCGCACTCCCGGAAGGCCGAGGGGATGGACACCGTGCGGTTCGTCTCGATGCGCGGCGACCAGAACGCGTCCTGGATACGTACTTGGGTGAATGGCACTTCCATGATTTGTGCCGTGTTTTGCCCGTGGGTGGCGATGGAAAAAGCAGCGGTGCAGAAAGTCCATGCGGTTCGTTTCAAGAATAAGATTTTGTTTCTCATGGGTTAATAATTCTATGGTTTCATGCTGCAAAGATAATTAGTTTTACTAACTTTGCCGTGAAATCAATATTTTTATTTTTTACCTACCATGAAGAAAAAATTGCTGACTGCTATTTTTGTATTTTCCTTGTGGGGAAATATGCAGGCGCAAGATGCGCGCCACGGTTATCCTTATTCTCCCGTACCTTTCACGTCCGTCAAGGTGACGGATTCCTTTTGGGGACAACGCTTGAAGGCGAGTCGTGAGGTTACGATTCCTTTGGCCTTCAGTAAATGTGAAGAGAGCGGCCGATATGAGAACTTTGTCAAAGCGGCTCATCCAAGCGAAAATTACAAGGTAGAAGGTCTTCCGTTCGACGATACGGACGTGTACAAGACGATAGAAGGCGCAAGCTATTTGTTGCAGACCTATCCGGACAAGAAGCTGAAGTCGTATATCGACAGCGTGCTGGCTATTGTGGCTGCAGCACAGGAGCCGGACGGCTATCTGTATACGAGCCGCACGATGAACCCCAAACATCCGCACGCCTGGTCGGGAAGCCGGCGTTGGGAAAAAGTGGAGGATTTGAGCCACGAGTTTTATAACCTCGGTCACATGGTGGAGGGTGCCATCGCGCATTACCAAGCCACGGGAAAACGGAACTTTCTGGATATTGCCATCCGTTATGCCGACTGCGTGTGTCGTGAAATCGGCCCGGGGGAAGGGCAACAGGTTCTTGTGCCCGGCCATCAGATTGCCGAAATGGCCTTGGCCAAACTCTATATTGTGACGGGCGACCGCAAGTATCTGGACGAGGCGAAGTTCTTCCTCGACCAGCGCGGCCACACTTCTCGGCGAGACGCTTACAGCCAGGCGCACAAGCCCGTGGTGGAGCAGGATGAGGCCGTGGGACATGCCGTGCGGGCCACTTACATGTATGCCGGGATGGCCGATGTGGCAGCCCTCACGGGCGATACGGCTTACATCCATGCCATCGACCGGATTTGGGACAATATCGTGGGCAAGAAGTATTACATCACCGGCGGTATCGGGGCTACGGCCAACGGCGAGGCTTTCGGTGCGAACTACGAACTACCCAACATGTCGGCTTATTGCGAGACGTGCGCGGCCATTGGCAACGTCTATGTCAACTACCGTTTGTTCCTCCTGCACGGGGAATCCAAATATTATGATGTATTGGAACGTACCTTATATAATGGGCTGATTTCGGGCGTTTCGCTGGACGGCGGCGGTTTCTTCTATCCCAATCCCTTGGAGAGCCGGGGGCAGCATCAGCGTCAGCCTTGGTTCGGTTGTGCCTGTTGTCCGTCCAATATTTGCCGTTTCATCCCTTCCTTGCCCGGTTATGTATATGCCGTGAAGGATAAGGACGTATATGTCAACCTGTTCATGTCCAACGAAGCCAACCTTGAGGTGGGCAAGAAGAGTGTCGTCTTGGAGCAACAGACCCGTTATCCTTGGGATGGCGACGTGGCCGTGAGCGTGAAGAAGAACAAGGCCGGTGCGTTTGCCATGAAAATCCGTATCCCCGGTTGGGTGCGCGGACAAGTCGTGCCGAGCGATTTGTACCGTTACAGCGACGGCAAGCGTTTGGGATACAGTGTGAAAGTGAACGGCCAACCGGTGGAAAGCGAATTGCAGGACGGTTATTTCACGATAGAACGCCGGTGGAAGAAGGGCGACAAGGTGGAAGTGCATTTCGATATGGAACCTCGCGTGGTGAAAGCACATGCCAAAGTGGAGGCCGACCGCGGGCGTGTGGCTGTGGAGCGCGGCCCGTTGGTGTACTGCGCCGAGTGGCCCGACAATGATTTCGACATCATGAGTGTGTTGGTGAACCGCCGCCCGCAGTTCGAGACGGTAGAGAAACCGGACATGCTGTGCGGCCTGACGGAAATCAAGACCGGTGCGCAGGTGTTGGGCTATGATGCCGAAGGCCGCCTGACGGCTTCGGATGTCGAACTGACGCTTATTCCTTATTATGCTTGGGCGCATCGTGGTTCCGGCAACATGATGGTATGGCTGCCGCAGGAGGTGAGCGCGACAAGCCCGTCCATGCCGGCCACGTTGGCTTCGGAGAGCCGTGTGGACGCTTCGCACAAGACTACGGCCTTGTCTGCCATTAACGACCGTTTGGTGCCGGTGGACGAAAACGACCGTTCCATGGCCTATTATCATTGGTGGCCGAAAAAGAACTCGACGGAGTGGATTACTTACGAGTTCCCGAAACCGTCCAAAGTGTCTTCCTCCACCGTGTATTGGTTCGACGACGAGCCGTGGGGAGGTTGCCGCGTGCCTCAAAGTTGGAAACTGTATTACAAGGACGAACAAGGCGGTTGGACACCGGTGTTGGCAACCGACACGTACGGGACGAAAAAAGGCGTGCCCAACACGGTGGAATTCACGCCGGTGCAGACTACGGCCATGAAGCTGGAAGTCGTGTTGCCGAAAGACAATTCGGCCGGTGTTTTCGAGTGGGAAGTCGAGTGAGATATAGGATTGTAAAAAGAGTGTGCCGCAAGAGATGTATTTCTTACGGCACACTTTTCTTTTTGCCCCGTCGTCTTATATCCGTTTCGTGAATGTACCGGGGAGCAGGGGCATGGCTCCTTTTTGCGTACATACGTAAGCCGAAACGTCCACTGCGAGGCGGTGTGCTTCGCGGACGGTTCCGCCGGAAAGGATAGCGGCCGTGAAGGCGGCTGTGAAGGAGTCGCCTGCGCCTACGGTGTCGGCCACTTCCACTTTCGGGGTGTCTCGGTAGGATGTCTCTTCCGGGGTGAATACGAAACTGCCTCGTGCGCCGCAGGTGAGAATCAAAGCCTTCAGCGTGTATCGCTTCAGCAGCGTCCTGCATCTTTCTTCCTGGCCCATGCCGGGCAAGGCGAACAGCCGTGTCACGATGTCGAGTTCTTCGTCGTTGATTTTAAGGATGTTGCACTTTTGCAGACTGGTGGAGATAATCTCCTGTGTATAGAAACCTTGCCGGAGGTTGATGTCGAATATCTTGTATTGTCCGTCCCCGTCCGGCATGGTGTCAAGAAACCGGTGGATGGTGGAGCGTGAGGCGGGATGCCGTTGGGCCAGCGAACCGAAACATATGGCTTGCGTCTGGCGGGCCAGTTCTGCCGTTTGCGGCGTGAAGGGAATATGGTCCCAAGCCACGTCTTCCCGGATGTTGTAGCAGGGGATGCCCTTTTCGTTCACTTCCACCTCTACGCTTCCTGTGGGGAAGTCCGTTCTCTCGATAAGTCCTTTCAGCGATTTGTCCCGTAAGTTCTCCAATAGCTCGCTCCCCGCCGTGTCCTTTCCCACGGCACTCACGACCCGGCTGTCTATACCGAATTGCGAGATGTGGTAGGCGAAATTGGCCGGTGCGCCTCCTATCTTCTTGCCTTCGGGCAGCATGTCCCACAAGGCTTCTCCCATGCCTGTTACGATGGATTGTTTCATGATGATGCGGTTTGATGGTTTGTTTCTTGTGTATGCCGACGGCGGCCCCAGTACGGTCCGGTGGCATGACGGTACAAATATACCACTTTTTATGCAGTGGCACGACATGGGCAAAGTGTCAAAATGTTAAATCCGGTTGTCCGAGAATCCGTTATTTCCGTCCGGGAGAGGGAGGGGGTGAAAATAACGGATTCTCGTGCGGCGGTTTTTTGTCGTTTTGTAACGAAAGAAGGTCTTGTACCGTTCTTTTGTCGGTCGTGCCGGAGGTTTGTGCGTACGGTTTTACGGTCGGGAAAGCGGTAAGCCTGTTTCGTTGTCATTCTGTTTTCTGTTTTTGGAGGTGTTTCCGTTTCAATTAGAGGTGGAAAGACGGTTTACGGCTTGTTTTTATTTCCGTTTCCAACGACTTATGAGGTGGTTGGCTTAGGACTTGCTTTCATTGTGCGCACAACGGAAAATCGCTTTCAGTCGAATGAATTTCCGTTCGGCTGAGATTGATTTGCATATATGCAAGTTTTATACAGAGATAAGAGGCATTCTTTGCATGTTTATGCAAAATTTTACTCTAAATTACGGGCTTTGAATCCCAATGAATGGTTGGAATCCGTATGGTTTACTTCCTTTTTGAAGGTTAACCGGAAAGGTGCGCTTTCAAAGTGTCATTTGTATAAGTTTTACGGCCACCGTTTTGCATACGCAAAGGGTGGCCGCATGGGGATGAGAGGGACGGGAAACGTCAGTCCACGATCCGTTTTTGTGTCGTCCCGTCGGAATAGCGGATGATGTGAATGCCATTATTTCTTGAAAAAGTCTTCTTCGATGATTTGGGCGTACAATTCGTCATCCTCTTCCAGTTTTGAGTTTGCTCTGAAAGTAGACCAGACTTGCGAGACGGCTTCTTTTATGCTTTTATATTCAAAAGGCATGGTGTACCTGTATTGTTCTGCTTTCTTGAACCAAAAACAAACTTTCTCAAAAAAGGACGGCCATTGCTTTTGGTCGGCAAATTCTTTCAGGCTTTTTTGGATATGCTCCGGGGAATTGATGGGGGTGTATGGCATGTCATCGTATGAGAGGACCGCCCTGTTGAAGTCTTTGACAGAATAAACCACTATGTGCCGTAATTCACCTCCTCCTTCCGCACTGCGTTGGGCAAACCAATGTCGTGCTTGTGCGGCAACTCGTTCGTCGAATATGAAAACAGACTCTCTGTTGATAGTCTTTTCTGCACTAAGCAACTCTTTTGTATGGAGTATTTTCCTTTCCATTTCGCTTTTAGAAAGGTTGTTGGCCTTTTCGTACCTCATTCTCAGTTCCACTAACAGCAAGCGTGGACTACTCTTTTTCTTGTTTTGACACGTACAAATACCGATAACGGCATCGACCGTATTGTTTGCGTGGCCATGGCAGGTTCTTCTTTCGTAATCATCCATGTCTAAACCAATGATATCGGGATTGAAATAGTCTGTGCCCGGATAATCACGGTTAGAAATCTCGTTGAGCGTGGAGGGACATCGGGCATAAAGGCTGTGTTCCCTGACAACGTGGTTATCATAAATCATTGGTTCCATAAGTCCTTATTCTGTCTAACGCAATGTTGAATGATTGGAATATCTCTCCGATTTCGTGATTTAAATTCTTATAAATATATTTGTGGGGAGTGTCTCCCGGAGACGCTAAGAAGAAGTTTGTATGGTCGAGAATTCCCTCTCTCTCGGAAATGGAACGGATGGCAGCCACCATGTCCGGATTGTGTGTGGCCATCATGATTTTAAGACCGATGGTTTTATGCAACAAGACTAACAGCCTGGCATATTCGACAATCCACTGAGGGTGGAGGTGGGCTTCCGGTTCATCGATGAGTAACAATGTTTCAGGGGTAAGATAGCCGTTCTCCAGTAATCTTTGGAGGTAGGAGAAAGTCTTGAATCCCGTAGCTGCTTTTGCAAGTTCGATGTTGATCATCCGGTCATTCGATACATACCGGAGTTCTTGTCCATCGAATAGATTATCTTCCGTCAGTATGGTTTCCCCGTTTAGAAGCAGTTTGATTCGTCGAAGTAATTTTTGAGTATCTGTTCCTCTTTCGAGGGGATTGTCCATAGCCATCTTCTGCAATTCGTTCCAGAAAATGTTGTCTGTTTCGCCTGCTGTAAGAGCTATGGGGGTATCGATGTAAATGGCCCGGTGGAGATTGAACAAGCTGGAAACTTGTCTGTTATGGAAGACTTCCACGTCGTCTTCTGTGATTTGGATTGCAGATGGGAATCTCCCTGTTTCTTTGTAGTCTTTGCGGATGAGTTCAAAGAACGCATCAGATGGCCGACTGTTTATGGCTTGATGGAGATTATAGGCTAAACGGTTGGCCAACCGTTGATGGAGTTCATTATATTCTTCAATGGCTTGTGCCGGTTCTTTTTCTTCGGGACTGATGTCTAGGTATCTCAGGATACGTTCCCGGCGTGCATTAGACCTGTTATTTTCCAAAAATTCAGAAAGGTGTTCTGTGAAGATTTGAAGTGACTGTAAGAATATGTCATGTGCTTTTTCTATGCTGTTGTCTGAAGTAGGTTCTATTTGATGAAGTTGCTTGGTAGAGTTCCTGTAAATAAAAAAGTTTTTATTCGCAGATGATACATCGTCGTATTTGATAGGACTATACAAGCCCATGTTCCGAGCAGCAAAATACATTCGGTCTATTAATGAACTCAAACTTTTGATATAGTCTTTAAATAAATTTTGTTCGAAATTATATACTTCGTTTACTATGTAGTATAGCCATTTTGACAATGTACTTTTACCGCAACCGTTTTCTCCGGCCAGTACGGTAATACCCTCGATAGTGATTTCCGCCCTTTCTATGGCATGGAAATTTTGTAAGTTATATTTATATGTACTCATTTGCATTTGTGGAATATCATTTGGAGAAATATTTGCTAAGGTATGAAAAAGAAATTATTCGCAGAATAAAAGAACGGATAAATTATGTAAAAAGGTAGAATATCCTTAATTCCGCAACACTTTGATTTAACTTTATTTATAAG
>UMHV01005078.1_pt1 | contig 26638 bp, 20 predicted proteins | sample 1965621 | NCBI WGS metagenome assembly UMHV01 (sample SAMEA4836108, study PRJEB28245) | human gut metagenome | biome: gut microbiome; material: fecal sample | place: Denmark | collected 2008 | reverse complement strand
TTGGCCAGATGTAAGAGTATGAACACTACACCTACTTAATGGAAAAGTGACAAAGCTCTTTCACAAGCCAAAGGTAGAAAGGCGCAGCTATCATCGTACCCCCTAGTCTGCCTTTCGTTGGAGCAGGTGCTGTCGCTCCAAACCTTTCTTTTATGCAGTTGGCATTTCTGCGCAATCTCATTCATTGCGAATATCCAACTGCCATGCAAAACATTGGCGGTAAAAATGAGAACGTAGCTATGACCCTCTCCCTCAATCCAACACTTTCGCAATTGCAAAGTTATATTTTTTCATTGAAATCCCAACACATTGAAGCGTTAATCTTTTGTAATATTAGAATATTCCTTTTGGATTATATCAATTTATCTCTACATTTAAAAGAAAAACACCTTCGACATTAAGCTATAGTGGAACTATCGAACAGGAATCATCCCTTGTTATAATGGCCGATGGTATCATACTTTACAGTAATGAGAAGTTAAGTAGAATGATCTACCAAAAAATATACGTGCCCCTCTACGTCATATTTAAACCGATGCCTTGCATCCAGTCTCATGCTAGCTTCAATGGACGATTTCGTCGAATTTGGGAAAAACACCTTCACTTGCTGATAAATTTCCATAAGCGACAATGGCTTACCGGCCAGAGACAACACCTCATAAATCTTGTCCACCATCGTTCCCCAATAGATATGCTCCCAAGACGCCAACCCATAGTAGCCTGACAGTCCAATGGATTTCACTTCCTTCATTTTAAGCAAATAAACGCGGATGGTATTAACCGTAAGATGACGATAAGTAGGACACCTTCTTAGAAAAATGTCTCTAATTTCCTCCGCTCTCATTGGTTTGCCTCTTTCTTTCAGTATATCCAGTAGCTCATAAGTAACGGAGATTTTGTTTCTTTCAGCCACAAAACCACCTTCACGATCCACCTCCAAACCAAAGATATCCAACATCAGATAAGTAAAGAAAGGAATGAAATGCTCCTTACCACCTAATTTCTGAATATCCAGCTCCTTTAAAAACATACTAGCCTGATAATGCTCATCCTTGAAACGAGTGGTAGCCAACAGTTCTTTCATCTTCTCAACCAGCTTGGCTATTTCTTTTGTATCAAACAGACATGCATTAACCAATATAAATCTATCTTGATAATTGTACTTTCGAAACTGCTTGTTTAAAGGATAACAAGAATTTCTCAAAAATACCAGTTCCATCAGCCCAATGACATCCTGCAAATGTTCTTTTTCCAAGATATTCTTACAAATAGGCGAGTAGAATCCAATAAACGGCATTTCATACAAAAAGTCGTAATATTTCCAATGTTCATCCTGTGTAATAGGTTCAGTATTCTCCCCTATTGGGAAAAAAAGATACTTCTTAAGTTTATATGATTTTATATTGTAGGCTTTCATCAACTCCTGAAGAGTTCTTCTTTCTGTCCCGATTCCTCTATATTCTAAGAAAAAACACCTTCTTTCATTAGACATTCCACTATCCAGATAATCCGTAAAAAGAGTGAACATCGGATAATAACCATTTGCCCGATGAAAATCAATCACAAAGGATACCTTTTTATCCGTCATGAATGGAAACAATCCTATTGTGCATAAACAGGTATGTTCAAAGTCTATGGATGTATATGCCTCTACAAGAAAATCAAGCAAAGAAAACGGATAATGATCATTCAAGAAATGTTTAAGTTTATATTCAATGCCAAAACGATCAATTTTGTCAAAGCTATGATATGTCCATGATTGGAACATGTCAACTTCATATGTCAATCTATCCTCTACAAAAGGAAATATCTGGACGGAATCTAGCCCTTTAAAGTTCTTTTTAAAGACAGCATAATGCAATTCCAACAAGAACCTGTTCTTATTAGAAAGACGAGAATAAAGTAACGTTCCCAATGCATCTTTACCCACCTTATGCATATAATGCTTAGCATTATCATGAACATAAAGACTAAACTCGTTATGAATATCATGCATCAAATATTCCAGACAAAGTAAGAAAACATATAGGCATGAAGCTGCCCTAGGATAATTATCCACCATCGACATTAAGTGAGATCCCTTCATACAAATGAACTTCAGTATATCTAACGAAGAAGGGAATATTGCCTGAAATTCCTTGCTATCTCTCCAGCATTCTCACATAAATGAGCATAACAGATGACCATCTTTTGCATGATTTCATCACCACAAAATTGCTTTACCTCCAAAAGAGGATCTTGAGAATTAATCGTAGCAAAAACATGCTCCACATCATTGATAACCTTCAATCCTATCCCTGGTATTGCCCACAACTTTTTTATCCCCATAGCCTGAAGGTCTCCAACAGTGAACAGTGAAAGAGCCCACAGTTTGTTGTAAGTAAACGTTGTTATCAGCTTATCGCCTAATAATCTGTATATCGATGTATCAATAGTATACATAATTCATTTTTATATTTCATTGTTCTTGAATTTCTTGACATAGAAACCATCAAAGAAACTCACATAGTTAACAGTAAAAGTCCCATATAAAACAGTTTAATCTTTCTTGTCAAACGTAGAATACATAGCTACCTGAAACAAGTTCCTCACTTCAGAATTATCTGACTTAAGCCAAATACCATCCTTGCTAGCCACATAAACAGCCAACACCATAAGAAGAAAAGAGTACAAGCAGTTAAGCCCAACCTGAGCAGATGTCAAAGCAGCACCAACCCAGAGCAAAGGGATTACCAGAACATTTCGCCTGTTTAACCATTCATTGAAAATATATCTATTCATTATTATAAGTTTAAGCACTTTTATACAAAGGTACAAAAGTATTAAAAATATAATAGAATACCAACTTTTCGTTAGAAATTTTACTGATAATTCCTCAAAATACATGAAAATGAGGCCATTTCTTTAAAAGAAATCTATTTCAGTACCCCCTTAAAAAGTATCTCTAAGAAAAAAGCACGTTGAACTGTCCACAAGTCTTTAGCACGTAGGCAGTTCAAATTAATCCTTGTTGTAGTGGACAATGGTCTCGTACTTATGGTTAGAAACTATAAAGTATCTAACGTGGTGATGTGTGGGTCTTAATCCTTATTGTAGTGGACAATGGTCTCGTACTTTTTTATAATATTTCACAAGGTCCAAAAAATGCGTCTTAATCCTTATTGTAGTGGACGATGGTCTCGTACGGACTTCACAATACCTGCGAATATGATGACTGGGCAGTCTTAATCCTTATTGTAGTGGACAATGGTCTCGTACTGGCTAACGTGTTAATTGATGGGGTTGATGGTGCAAGAGTCTTAATCCTTGTTGTAGTGGACAATGGTCTCGTACAGTATTACCCTTAATACTCCTGTTAAAGGATATGTGTCTTAATCCTTATTATAGTGGAAGATGGCCTCGTACTGCTCGTCAGATAGCAGACGCAACAAATCAGACAACCAAGTCTTAATCCTTATTGTAGTGGACAATGGTCTCGTACTTGCTATTCTCAAGCAAGATGATGATGAAGCCCTTGAGTCTTAATCATTGTTGTAGTGGACGATGGTCTCGTACGCTCAACTTCACTCTCAGCAAAGAGATGTTCGTACCGTTTTAATCCTTGTTGTAGTGGACAATGGTCTCGTACACTTTATATTGACCCAAGTAAGGAGTGCGCTGTGTCTTAATCCTTATTGCAGTGGACAATGGTCTCGTACTGGAGATTTTCAAGCAGTGTTATATTCTGCGGTTCTGTCTTAATCCTTATTGTAGCGGACAATGGTCTCGTACCGACTATGATGGTGATGTTGCTGCTTATGCAACGTCTTAATCCTTATTGTAGTGGACAATGGTCTCGTACTCGACCTTATAAAACATTACTGATTATCAATAAGTTAAAGAACTCTAGTAAAGAAATGTTCACTTTTCTTAACCGAAAATTAACTATTCCTTAGCGGGTGCAAAGTTACGACTTTTTTCTGAGATATGCAAGCCAATTATTCTTAAATATTTAGGCCTTCTAGATCTCACAATTTAGTGTTGTTAACAACAAATCAAAAAGTTAACCCCAAAAGCACTCTTCAGCATAAAAGTAAACTACACCATCACAATATCATAAAGCAACAAATCAAACTACAAAAAACTATTCCTCACATATATAATAAGGTATTATATGCACCCTAAACAACAAAAAACAGGAAAAATGAGCCAGTGAAATATCATTTCACGATGTTCCCCTACCTTTGCACCCAGAAAAACCAAAGCCGCTATGGTTAAGTTGTTAGCGACACAGTTGTATCCATTCATAAAAATGGCATAAAACAAAAGAAAGTAGCAAAAAAAAGGAAAATTGAGTGAGTGAAATACCATTTCAAACTCCCACAGTACTTTTGCAAACGAAAACAGGAACAAGAAGTTAAACCCATTAAAATTAAAGAATATGAATTACGAATATCGCTACCTCATGGAATACCTCCCAAAGAGATACTCCGCTACAATGAAACAGGAGAATGACAGAGAAGTCATCTACGACTTCAAAAACGGCTACTGCAGCCTTAGCTTGATGAACACAATCGTAGAATGCATCAAGGAAATAAAAAACGAAATAGGTGGCTACAACTGGAGAGTATGCTTCATACCAGCATCCACCCACCACAAAACAGCTTGCCGCTACCAAAAGCTCGCAACCTTCATCGAGAAGGAAACAGGAATTGCCTGCGACTACCATACCATCCTACCAATCCAGGACCAGGAATCAGGTCACATCACAGGCAAGAAGACAAACCCGGCAGAGAACTTCAACATCAAGACAAGCGACGTTGCCGGCAAGAACATCATCCTCATAGATGACGTCATCACAAGAGGCATGACATACGTGCACACAACCAACAAACTCATCAACAATGGTGTCAACATGGTAAAGGGACTCTTCCTCGCCAAAACAATCAATCCTGACTGGGTAAGACATTCAGCATAGCCCTTCAGAGAGAACAAGAGAATAAACGTTAAAACATATAAAGATCATGACAAAAGAACTCAAAATGAACGCCATCCCATTGACAGAGGATGCTGCATCAACAGTACAGGCTACCAATAACCTGGAGTACGTAAACCTCATGGAATATCTCCCTTTGAGATTGCCAGCAACGGAAGAGGAAGAGAGAATTCGCAAGATAGTCCATGACTTCAAGAACGGCAAGTGCTCACCGGAACTGAAGAATAAGTTCACCGATGCAATCAAGCAACTCAAGGAAGAACGCAAGGACGTGAAGCTGAGAGTCTGTTTCATACCGGCCATCACTGCAGACAAGACAGCCCTCCGCTACTCACAACTGGCAACTGCCATCGAGTCAGAAACAGGCATACCAAGTGACTACCACACCATCCTGCCAAAGCGAGCAACAGAACTCATGGCAACCGGAAAAACAGATCCAGCAGAGGACTTCCTCTTCAACAAGGAGCAAATCGATGGAAAAGACATCATCCTGATAGGTGACATCATCACCACGGGAACAAACTTCACCAAGACAAGTCTAAAGCTTGCAGAACTAGGCGCAAAATCAGTCATCGGCCTATTCCTGGCAAAGACCATCCATAGAAAATAACAATAAACAAAAACATAAAATACAATCAAAATGATCAATTATCAATATCTCAAAGAATATCTCCCAGTGAGATACCAGGCAAATGCCCAGCAGTTGGCAGACCGTCAGACTTGCTATAACTTCAAAGACGGCTACCTCAACGACGAAGTTAAGAGTGGATTCCTGAACAAGATCCAGGAAATAACAAATGGCGAGAAAACAGGTTGGAGTATCTGCTTCATCCCTGCATCCACCAAGAGTAAGACCCAGGCACGCTACAAAAAGCTTGCAGAAGCAATCCAGGCAGCCGGCTACAAGGTAGCAATCAATGCCATCTACAATGAGCACGACCATGAAGCCGGTCACCTCACAGGAAAAACCGGCAACCCAATCGAAGGCTTCGGCTTCAACGCCAGTGACATCGCAGGCAAAAGGATCATCGTCATTGACGACATCATCACAAGAGGAAGAACCTTCCAAATGGTTGCAGAAAAGCTGGAAGCCATGGGGGCAGCAAGCGTAACAGGATTGTTCCTGGCAAAGACCTTCAACCCAGATTACCATCCTTACTATGATCCGACGGACGATTACGAGCCAGAAGACTACTACGATCCATCAGACTACTACGAAGAGGAAGAGACATACGACAACTACAACGGTTCATACGCCCAAGACGTAGAAGGCTGGAGCGACCAGGACATAGACGATGTTTTCGACGGCGATCCTGATGCCTACTGGAACATCGACTAGTACAAACAGAACGTGCAGCTGCATAACAGAAATAATAAAAAAGAAATAGAATATAAAGAAATATGGCACTCAATACAGAACTCATTTTGACATTGAAAAACCTCAAAGGGTGTGGAAACAAAACCGTTCTCTCCATAGCCGAGTTTGCTCCATCCCAAGTGCAAACCATCGAGGACCTATGCCACTTCTGGCCAACACTTAAGGGCAAGAAGTTCGAAAAGTACTCTGCCACTGATCTCCAGGAAGCCAACAGAAAGGCACTGACCATCATCAACGATGCAGAGAGAGAAGGTGTAGGCATCATCTCCTATTACGAAGAAGCCTTCCCTCAAATCCTGCGTGAGACCATCAATGAAGATGGCAATGCTGACGCTCCATTGATTCTGTTCTACAGAGGCAACATCAAAGTTCTCCAAATGCCGGGCATCGCCATCATCGGTACAAGAGAACCGACAGAAGCAGGAACCCAAGCAGGAATCTACTTCGCAGAAAAGTTCGCAGAACAGGGTTTCAACATCGTATCAGGTCTTGCCATAGGATGTGACACTACCGGTCACCAGGGAGCATTGAACGTGAAGGGAGCCACCACGGCATTCCTAGCCAACGGCTTGGATTGGGAATCCATCTACCCTAAAGAGAACCTGGAACTGGCCAAGAACATCGTGGAAAGCGGAGGGCTGCTGCTTTCCGAGTACCCGGTAGGACAAAGAGGCAACCGCTATACCCTGGTGGAGCGTGACAGACTGCAGGCAGGACTCTCATACGCTACCATCGTCATCCAGACAGGTCTTAGAGGAGGAACCATGCATGCAGTAAATGCCACCCTCAAAGCCCGAAAGCCACTCTTCATGATCAAATACAAGAACATGGATGGACAGGTAGGCGGAAAAGCAGAAGGCAACAAGAAGTTCCTGGAAGATGGAAAAGCACACGCCCTGACATCAGGTTCATTCGAAGAAGCCCTCGTCATCATCAGAGAGTCGGTAGAGAAGAACAACAAACCAAAAATCAAGGATTCATTATTCTAGCTTATGGCAAAAGGAATGATTTTTGATCTGGACTTGACCCTTGTAGATACCACAATACTGGAAAATGCCAGAAAGATGAGAAACTGGCACGAGGCATATGGGCTAATCCCATATACCTCCATGTATGCAGGAATCCAAGAAGTCCTAGACAACATAAAAGCACAAGGAATCAAGATGGCAATAGTCAGCAGCTCACCACGTCCCTATGTGGAAAGAATCGTTAGCCATTACCAGATTCCAGCAAGATTCATCGTTGGCTACCATGACGCCCATCCCATCAAACCTCATCCAGCCCCTATGCTAAAGGCATTGGAGTTGATGAAAGAGAAAGCGGAAGATGTTCTGAGCTTTGGAGATAGGGCAATAGACATGATTGCAGCTAAAAAAGCAGGCATAAAAGCCATTGCATGCCTTTGGGGAACTAAGGAAAGAAGTATGCTGCTTGGCACCGCATACGACCAAGCAATTAGTTCTCCACTGGAGATTCTCCCATACCTACAATGAAGATCGCAGAGACATTGAGTATGGTATGATATCCTCTCATCAGGTTCCACTAGACATCCACATTTCTAATGGAACCTTTTTAAATCACTTACACCCACAAAATACAAAATTAGAGTAAGTGAAATACAATTCACTATTTTGCAATACCTTTGTGATCATAGCGCTCTTTTACACTTTTACGTGCCCCCTATTATAAAAAAGAGCTTAGCACATTATTGAATTATTAACGAACTATTGTTTTAGAATTTCAATCAAAAATAGTTCAAATTTCTTATAAACAGAAGAACGGAATCAAGCTGTGGGCTGTATTCCGTTCTATATGTGTCTGTCTTTCTTGTTCTTTATCTGAAAGGATTATTAGACCAGTAGGTAATCTTTCGATACATCGTATCCTTATACTTTTTGGTCTTTATGTCGTATTCTTTTCTCTCAATCCAGTTGATATGGTCATCAAATTTTGTATAAACATAATAACTGCCTTCTTCTGGGTTGTCTTCATCGTATGTTTTGATGAGATTCTTATTCTTATCATATTCATAGATGGTTATGAATCCCCAAAACATTTGTGAGTGAACTTGATGAAGGCTATTATAAGTCAGCTCTTCAAAGTTGTATGATGATGGGTTGATTTTGATGACATAACCTTTCGCATCTCGTTCTACTTCGCTGAGCTCCCCATTTTCATCTACAAGGCGACCTTCCTTGTCGAAATAGTAGGAGTAACGCAATTTATTGACTGCGTAAGAAATTTGTGCCTCTTTGACGTGACCCGTAAGGTCATAAACATAGGCATCAAAATACTTACGTTGTGCATTTCCTGGCATAACTGTGAATAGCACAACACATACCAGGGCTAAGAGTTTTCTGTTTGTTCTCATAATTTAGTGTCTTTTGATATTTGCTAGTAAAATTTTGGTTCTGTTTGTGTCACTCAACAACCTCTATATATGGAGGGTATGTAGGAAACAACTTATCAAGAATGTCATCCACCTTTCTTTCGATAGCAGGTGTGATATACTTGCTTACCTTTTGGTAGGCTATAGTAAGAGAGACCGCTTCGTTCACATCACTAAATGTTGCCAAGGTAACTATGAAGGAGATGGGAATGGAATATTCTATGTCTTCATTCAAGTCACTGATGACCAACATTTATCTGGTGAAACGAATTTTTAAAGCAAGCGGGTACACCCCGAACCGAACTTTAATTAGCAAGATTTTCAAAGATCTCTCGTGCTTACAGCGTATAGCTGCTTAGCACATTATTGAATTATTAACGAACTATTGTTCCATAATCTTCTCCTTTTAAACGTTTAAAGTCTTTTTGAATACGTAAAGATACATGATCCCCCTCACATCGCCAAACTTCTTGCATTATTTTAACGCAAACGATACGTAAGCACTTAGAACAACAAGCTTGCTTGATTGTTATACAGAGGACAACTAGAAGACCAGAAAGGCAATGAACTTGATTTCCTCCTTAATAGCATTCCATTCTCATATAGTAGATCATTTCAGATGGATGGTCTGTGTTTTCCCCGTAATATCAGTTACCACAGCGATCCCCCCATCACGAATCTCCACCTTCTCATATTTGGCATCAACTATCACCTTGCCTTTTACTGTCATAACACCCCAATGTCTGGGAATCTGTTCAAAGGCGCAATAGGCACCGACTGGTTGCGCTATACTATGGTAGAGAGGTGGCACGATAACTTTACCATCTACCTTCACACCCCATTTCTTTCCTGCCTGATATAATTCTACATGCCCTGCCTCCGACTTCTCTTGCATCAGCAATAACTCCTGTTCCTCTTGCTTTTTCCTGCGCTGCATTTCTCGCTCATAGACCAGTTTGCCAAGCCGAGGCATCGCAACCATCAAATTCTCGCTTTCTGTTTTGGGTTGATTGCAACCTATATAGGTCTTTTTTAAGCTGGAGTCAACGTAGTAATAATCCTCATGGCTGTCCATGACCACTATGCCACTGTCGTATAGATCGGTGCACAGCCAATATACATGAGTATGGTCGCCACGTAAAAAACAAACCTTTTCACTGTTTTCTTTATGCATTCGCATAGAGCCGCCATCCTCCTCTTTATATATCCATTCCTGACAACCACTGGCTGTAGAGCGTTGAAAGTTGTAGATTAAATAATATCCATAATTCCATAGGTCATATTGGGAAGGGCGAAAAGGTAAAGCAAAGTACTCGTAGGTACGAGATCTGAAAAGACCATTATATTCGACGAACTCCCATTTATTGATGGTGATTACCTCGGGAGCATCTTTCTCATGAATGTCCTCGTCTATGACAACTCTCGCCAAGAGGTCGTAGTAACATACAGTCTTTCTGCGAGGTCGGTAGGATAAGATATTACCTTGCAAGAACTTCATGTCATAATAGTTGCCTGGTTCTATCACCTGTTCTCCTTGTCGGTTCACTACCGTCATCTTTCCATCAGGCAGCTTGATGATGGCAAACTCCCCTTTGCTATCTACAAACTCACGATACTGTATCGTTTGGAGCAATTCTTCATGGCTCATCACCATCATCATTTCTGAGTCCGGATGAATCTGAATATCGTCTTGCTTCTCGTTCATCAGGAAAAACTCTCTATCCTTCGGAGTCTCCTTTCTCTTGCCAACTTTCAGCTTTCCCTCGAACATAGCATTCCAGTTCCATACTTGCGAAGGTAACCCGAACACCCGATATAGTCCCACATTATCTATAATTACGCAGTTCTTCTTTCCCTTAGCCACTCGCAATCCACGTCCCACCATCTGCAGATACTTTGCAAGCGACAATGTAGGTCGTGCCAACTGTACAAACTCCACATCCGGGCAGTCAAATCCCTCCGAGAAGATGTCCACATTCACCAGCACTTGGATGTCACCTTTCTTGAAGGCTTCAATGTCTTGCTGTCTTTCTACTGCAGGTGTCTTCGAGTCTATGGCTATGGCTTTCACGCCATGTTCCTGATACAGTTTTGTGATTTTCTGAGCATGAGAAATATTGATAGCATACACGATGCCCTTTCTGTCTTTGCCAAATTCTTCCAAACTCTGATAGAGCCTTTCGATACTCGGTTTCTTATTCAGCAACATATCCATTTCCTTGTTCTGGTAGTCACCATCTGCCCCTCGCTTCTGCAAGGAGTCGATGAGCCGTTGCGTCACACCATCCGATTTGATGCTCACGAAATCGTATGTTGCCAATCTTCCCTTGCTGATAAACTCAGGAACACTCCACGACTGCACCAATACGTCAAACAGATCAGTAAAACCCTTACCGTTCAATCGGCAAGGTGTAGCCGTCAGTCCCAGGAACTTAGCATTCGGGAATCTCTCCCACATCTCCTTATAGGTCTTGGCAAGGGCATGGTGCGCCTCGTCAATCACTATCATTCCCGGTTCTTCCTCTATCTCGTCATAGTGTCTCATCAGCCACTGAATGGACATCGCCTTGACGGATGACAATAGGGAAGAGGTGTTTGATGCGTAATAAGAATGGAACTTTCTTACGGTTTCGTCTATCTGCGACACCAGCTCTCTTCTATGGGCTACAATCCATACTTTCTCCATTGGATTGCCATTCACAAAAGAGTCTATAACTGCTGTTAACAGATATGTCTTACCTGTTCCCGTTGGCATTTGTGCCATCACGGACCGATGAAGGCGCAGCTCACCTTCAATGCGCCCCTTCATGTCCTCCTGATAATCATAAAGCTTGATTTTCATCATAAAACTCCCTAAATAACAAGTGATATTTGTTTATAGTTAGAATGAAATATTGAAACATAACCAAAATTTTTCTATTCATCAATAGATTTTCTTGTTGAAATGCCAGAATAAGAGTTATAACTAACCCTTTTATTATAACACATTTCAGGTTCTTCTATATTAGGCGGCAACTTACCTGTGATAGAACGATGTTCTTCCATTTGGATGTAAAGATAGGATTTTTTCATCTTTAATAGTTTATCAACAATATCTTTACGTAAAAAGAAAAATGTACTATCATCACAAATAAAACTGGCAGACACCTCTTCATTAGCAAAGATATATGCTAGTCTATCAATATCAAATGTCAATTCCAACATTTGGCATATTTCGGAAGAAAGACAGACAAGATTTTTGTATTTGAACCTTTTTGTTGTCCATTCAGAGAAACAATATTTAACAAGAATACTAGCATTATCTTCAGTAAAATCCGTCTGTGTATCTATGAGTTCGCGCCATGATAATTCCCCCAAAAAGGCATGGTTATATTCTCTGGGGAATTCTACATATTCTGGATCAACTTTATCAGGAGATATATCCTTTTGTATAAGAAGAGAATTCCATTTCAAATATATATCAGCATGTTTTTCACTCATCATCTGGTGACAAGTCCCATAAAGCAAAATCCAGTCGCCATCTCTATCTGGCAGTTTTTTTACAATTTGACCAGCTTGCCATTCAGACAAATTTGCTTTAATCCAGTTTGCCAAATCTTCATTTCTTTGAGGTAGTAAGAAAATTGTGAATAAGTTTCTCTTTTGTGGGACTATTGGGAAAGACGGATCTATTCTTACGAGAGGTGTACGAAATGTACCAACATACTCATTTCCAAGATTACCATTCAGTAATGACCACCCATAAAGTTCATACAATGCAGCCTGCCCATATTTAAATGCATAATTATTTTTGAATTGTCTACGATAGCTAACTTTTTCATGTTCTACGTTTTGTAACATGGAACAAACATCTTGGTCATAACCTAAGCGCTCCGCCATATTTTGTAACATACCATAAATCTGGCTAGAAGTATAATTTGCCTCATGGTAATAATCTGATATAAAGAGTGGTCTTATATAAGATTTGTCGTAATCATAATCATATACAGAAAACAACGCCCACTCCTTTTCTATTTTCTCTGACCATTTCATATCAACATACTTATACAACAATTCTCTATTTTGCTGTTGACAGAAAGTAACTTCAGCATAACTATAAAGCGTTTCCAAATCATCCAATAGTACAACATTGGTTGTGGCATGATTCTGCAAATAGTTTTCCAATATTTCGATACACCTCTTTAATGTTTCCCAATCTTTTGAGTGCAGCCCTAAGCCTGTAACAACAGATATAACAGCTTCACGGACAAAAGGGTCACATGTATTGAGCAATAAAGAGCAAATGTGCAAACCTTCATCATTATTTTTCTTTATTATCAAAAATGCCTGTTTGCAAAATTTCTCTCTATATTCCATATCAGTGATGCCACACATTAGCAATGCAAATGCCAACAAATCTGCATTTTTGAATTTATTTGAAACATATCGGTCATGCAATATGGAATATGCTTCTTGCATAACATCATAAGTTGCAAACTTACTATTCCAATATTGATCCAAGATACTTCCTTCCTGTTTCGTAAAAAATGGAAGAAATGAAGACATATAAGCTATATTATAAGTACATACCTTTTCATACAAAGCATCAAATATGTGTTCTTTTATTTTTATTCCACATTCAGTTTCTGTCAATATGTTGATAAATGATTTTCGTCCTTTATCATAAGTTAGGAATATATCCAAGTTATCTATAGCTGCATTTATGACTTCTGGATTTGGCATAATCTCGAACCATTCTTTGTGATAATGTTTAGGTACGAGGTAGAAAAGACTTTTTATTATATCTTCTGCCAATGTATGACGTTTGTCTCCAAAGAACTTTCCTTTATTACTATCTATAAATAACTTGAAATCTTCATCCTCACCACACTTATGCAGTATACTTTTTGCTATGTGGAAACCTGCAACCATATCATAAGTGTACTGCACTTGTTCTTCACCATTGTTTTTTTCAAAAGTAAAGCACAAGCCTTCGTTTATGAGATCGTAGACTTTGTCATCAAATATTTTTGCAAACTGATTGTAAAAATCAAAATAGCGAGTATCGTTTTCAAAAAGAATATAAGATGCCCTATAAAGATTCTCTTCTAATTTATGCTTCGCAAGTTTGTCTACCTTACCTTTATGCATGGCTATATTTGACAATAGTTGATTACTATAATCAGCCATACACGAAACTAAAGAATAGTTGTTGACGACGATATTACTTCTGTTTTTGTTCGTAACACAGAAGATTTTAAGCAGCAATGGGTTTTCAAAAGCTCCAAAATCTTCAACAGTAGCATTACGTATTTCATATTTACTGAAATATTTATCCACGGTTACTTCCAAATCTTCCTTTACCAACCCATTTAGTAATATATGGTTATCCACCTCTGTATAATTATCCACCCCATATATAGCTTGTAAGTAATCTGTCTTATCACGGCAGGTTGTTACAAGAAGCAAGTGAGAGTGCTTATTCAACAGAACTTTTAACGCAGATAGCTCTTCTTTCCATCTTTCTTCGTTTGGCGCAGTTTCATTTAAGCCATCAATAATAATAGGCAACTTACAATGATGAACTTTGGCCAAGAAATCCAAGCAATCAAGCATGTCGGAAAATGACATACCACCATCAAGTTCTAATTTTTCTAATACACAAGATTGAAAACTATAACAATTTCGGAAAGAGCTTCCTGGGAGAAACAATACAGGTTTATTTCTTTTCAAAATATTATCCGCCAGAGAACACGTCAAATGTGTCTTTCCATACCCAGGTTTTGCAAAGACCGGGAAATATTTTCTGGTTAAAAATAGGAGGAAAGAATACAGGTTTTCTTTAGAAAAATCCTCATCTTTAGTCAAAACGCTCTCTAAAGTTCTCGCTCTTCCTGCCAATTCTATCAGATAATTATCCAATCCTCCATATTCGTCATGCTCATTAGAATATATTTTTTGGAATTCTTCATTGATAATTTGAACACGACTTTGTCTATTATTACGATATTCATCGATCAGAGATAGCAACTCTCCTGATTTCGATACAATATTGCCCCTGTTATTATATAGAGAGTATATCTTATCTATAAGCTGATAACGTAGTTTAAAATCTTCTTGGTAATAATTAATAAAACGGTCTGATAATTTACTGTATCCCCAACCTTCAGTATTAAAAATAGGTTTCTTCCTATCATTATCAGCATGTTTCTTCAATCGACTAATAAAATCTTTAATTTTATTATTGGCAATATTGTCATCTACAATACTTAGTAGAGAATTTTCGAAATCACTAGCCGTATGAAGATCTACATCATATTTACGTTTAAGTCCTTCCAACGTGATGCGTGAAATATCACAGAGTTGTTTTAGATCTATAAACTTCTCGCCAAAATAGTATTTGAAAATTCCATTAAATAGAGATGGAGCCTTTAAGTAAAAATCCTCAAATATCTCTCTATGCCAGCTTGTAAAATCACAAGAGCAATTGATTGTTCTCAAATCGGCAATCAATTTATCCCACTCTTTTTGAACAAAACTGCCAGGTGTACAAACTATCCATAATTTTAAATTGGGACGATAAGACATTGAAACGTCAAAACCCTTTCGAAGTTCTTTCTTGTGGTCTGCATCCAAAGGAGAATTGCTATCATCTTTTGTTCCTCTCCAATACTTAGCTTGCCATCCTAAGACATCACCTTGATTATAGGTTTTACCTCCAAAAGTTAAGGGCTTTTTTAGTTCTATATAAAACTCAGAACCTGGTGTATTATAAAAATACTCCATTTTCCCATAATCTTCAAACATACAAGAAGCAACATGAAAACAAAAATGCTCAAACTCCAATCTTTCATCTCCATGGTTCTTCAATAATGTCCAATTTATAATTTCACTCATGACAAATCGTTATTTGTGGGTAATAGGGACAATTCCCATGACATAAACTTTTATGTATACAGTCCACAGAGCAGTTAGATTTCCACTTTGCTCGATAGGAGTTAAACTTATGGTTCCAAATATCATAGAAAGCAAAATCTTTCAAGCTATAAGAATCCTTTCCTGCACTAAAGGAACATGGAGATACATTCATTTTATGGTCTATATAAACTGAAAAGAAAGCACCTTCACATGTATCGATAAATGAAGGATTTATATGTGAAAATTTTAACAACATAGGCACAAAGCAAGCATCAAAGCCAAAACGAGGTCTGGCTATAGACGTTTCGTCAACAAGAGATAAGAACGCACGAAAAGACTTGCTATCTTGAATAACAACTTTTGCATTTGCTCTACCAGCAGGTTTATAAGTCAAAAAAATAATGGCATTTATACCATTTAGCTTTTCATTATAACATCCTCTCAGAATCATACACGCTTCTTCTAAATTATTCTTAGACAGCACATAATGAATATTTGTCTTGATTCCTGCATCTATTAGAAAAGCAAGTTTCTTCAGTTCTAAATCAGCCATAGAACTTACAGACAAAGCCACAGCACCTATTTTCCCAGATAAGCTACCGCAAATCTTAGGAGTTAATAGCATTCCATTGGTCGTAAAGTTGGGAACTATTGAGCGTCGGCAAGTTTCCTCTATAATTTCTAGGAAATTTGGATGTTCAAGTGGTTCCCCACCACCTAAGGCAACTTGAAAAACATTACCATATTGAGGATGATTCATAGAGTCTAATATGCGACAATAATCCTCTACACTAAGAAATTCATTATTAATGCAACTATCTTTATAACAAAACGAACACCCCTTTGAACAATGATTGGATATAGATATATCTGCCAATTCTGGTACAGGGGCCCATGTCGGATTATCCTTTATTGTAGTTCCCCATCGCATTGTCATACCTGTTGTCGGGTCTGCTATAAAATGATAGTCAGCAATATGTCTTTCTAACATAATTAATACAGTTCTACTTGAGTTGCCCCAAAGCCATTCAATAAATCACTTATCTTCTTATTCTGAATAAGTTCTCCTTTTATATAAGCAAAAAGATCAGCCTCATTCATCTTCAAAGGATCTGTATTATCACCATCCAGTTCCAAAATTTCTTTTGAAATAGCGGTTCCATCATCAGTATTAAACTGCATTAAGCAAGAATAAATCTCATGCTCGTGAAGATAACTTACCGTTCCATTTTCTAAAAGATAATTCTTCAATGCTTCTGCAATGCGAATGATACCCTTCATGTTTTTAGATTCTCTGAAGTTATCCAAAAAGCAATTTACAATATTTAAATTCATAGTCACTATATAGCTTACAGAACTACTATTTGTGACAAAATCTGTACGTAATTTCATTATATATTCCTCATTAATTATTATTCTCATTAATTTTGCTCCAGTCTCTGTTCATCAGTTCCTCTATCATGCCATAAATTTTTTTAGCATATCTCGTTCTGGCATGATTGTCATAGAGCGTACCACTCAGGATACTTTCATAAAATAGGATGACAAGGCTTTCAGCCTGACACCTGATTCTCCTATATTGCCTTTCATCATACTCCTTGTTGTGCCAGTAGTAGGCACCCGCCCAATTACGCTGATGATCATTCAGAATCTCTGAAGTAAGAAAAACATACTTTATCAAAGTAGCCTTCCTACCCTTCATCAATTCGTTTATCTTGCTGTGGAATACCAAAAAGGCATTGAATGACATGCCCTCCATGACGGCTTTCAATTCAGCACTCTTTTTCTTGACAAGAACCTGATCTGCCTCCACCTTCGCAGCAATCTCATTCTCCTGCTTGATCTGTTCTTCCAGATAGGTAGTGTCCCATTTCCTCCAGATGAGCTTCCTGATATAGACATCCAGTTCCAAGGCCAACTTACCTTCCAAAGTCTCCTTTACCTGAAATTTCTCATCCAATAATAAGTCGCGCATCTTCGATAACAACAGATAAACTGTTGAAGAAATCAACTCCCGCTCAGCAGCAGCAGATTCTCCAGCAATTACCTTGTCACCCAAGCAAGCAATATTCTTCTCCAATTCCCTCAACTCATCGGAAGAAAAGAACCCAAATTGCTCCAACTTGCTCATCATGCCATGAATTTCAAAATACAAGGCATTGCAGAATGTGACAAAATCCATGTCTTTCAGCGACTTCATGAAGATAGGAAGATAGCAGATGACAGGATAAACCTCCATACTCTGAGGCATCTCCATTTCCTTCGGCAACTCCACTCCCGAAGCCTTACCGTCTTCTCTCGCAGTCGATATAATCTCGCCTGTCTCAGGATTCCTGGCATCCAGATAATTGCCAAAGTCAAACCCCTTGTCAATTGAGTCCATACCTGTCAACTCCATCAACAAGATCTTCGGCTGCTTGGCATCACTCTTCATAATCTCCCGGAACACATCCACGCTTGCCATGCACAGATTACCCACGGCAGAGGCAAAGGGCACGTTCATCAGCAGATTGCCATGCAACAGGTCATCGAACTTTTCTCCATAGATGCGCATGGAGATATACCATTCCTTGGGATTACCCTCAAAGCCGATGGAGGAGATATGAATGTCCTCAGCCGTATCGGTATGCTGTCCATACAGACTGCTGATGACAGGATATTTCTTCCGGAAATGTTTTTTGATGATCTGTTCGTAACGGTCATAACCATTTTCTGCAAAGTCCAACACATGCGCCCATCTGCAGCATGTCATGATATATCCGTCATGGTTCAGGAAGTTCATGTTGAAGTATTGGTGCTCGTTGATTCTCACCGTCACCTCCAACTGCTTATGGGTTTTCTTATTGAACGCAAACGTGCCTTCAGATGGAAAATCCAAAGGCACACTGGTTGTGAACACGGGTAAAATTATTGGTGCTTCTCTCATTGTTTCTGTTTCATTATTGGTGTAGTTGATGATTTACAGGAGTGATTTCTCCATGTCGTTTGGCTCACGGGTCACAGCCATCGGCTCTCCTTCAAATGGTGTCTCTGGCATCAAGTCCATCAACTTCTTCTTCATGCCCCGATGATTTGGGTATTGAACAGCCGTCTCTGCAATGAAACGACATACCTCCTGCCTCTTCTCCTCATGGTTCCAAGCCTTGACAGCTACCACCAAAGCCTGATAACTGTCAAATAACAGCTTACCAATACGCCTTTTATACTCACCAACCAAATCCTGTATGTCGTCTCGGTTGATGAGCAATGGTATATGCTTGCACAGCGCCATGGCGATGCCATAAGCAGCATCAGGCCTGTTCTTGGCCAGTATCTGTGGAATGGACTTCTTGTGCCAACGCTCCAGAAGCCGTAGCAGAGCCATGAAGTCATCATTGTCCCTCGGCTCAAAACTCACTTCCTGCATCAGATATTTGGAGTATTCCTCTTCATAGTCCACGCTCAGCCCTTTCGGAATATAGTTGATCCTCGGCCGCTCCATCCGGGCCCAATACCGCTGTCTCTCCATCATCCGCTGACGCTGCTCATCATTTTTGATGCGCACCAACTTCTCATAGCTCACCATCGTCTCAATCTCCCTGAAATCCGCTGTATTCATCACTTCTGCCTTCAGATGCTTCTTGATTACTTTTGTCAGATAACGTCGCCATGCCTCCTTGTTTTCTTCGGTAACAAATGGCGGACATTGCTCGCCGTAGAAGGTGTGCCAGGTGAATGGCTCGAAGTCGAGATGCCAGAGGAATGATTTGTATAGTGGTGGTGTTTGGATTCATAAGTTTTTTCTTTTCAATTCGATATGGCAGACATTATTTTTCTACAAGTCTTCCTCACTTTCCTCTCTATTGGGCAGAGCAACTTGTTTGTTTATATGTCTCATGTTTCCCGGATGCATTCTATTGTCATTAGAGACCAGTTTTGTATAACCTAAGAGTATTAAATCCTTTGTTTTCGCAATATTCGCTTCGGACATGACACCATTTGCGTACATTGTTTTCAATGTATCAAGAGTATCCCCAAAGAAAAAAGAATATTTATCCAATTCTGACATATATTTTCTTACGACATCATTCCAACAGTCTGGTTGCTCATGTATAATAATGCAAATCAAAAGGTGCTTTATGACAGAATTTCCCTCAGATGCAATTTTGTCAAATATCAATTGAGCCAGTTTTGAAGAATAGATGTTGTCTTTATACCAAAGAACCAAATTTTCAGGGATAGCCGCAATGATAGCTAACAGCAGTCTTTTTGGGTCATCTTTAAGTTTATCAAACCCTTCTGTTAGTTTTAAGCTAAAGCCATCATATCTGGCAACACCATCCTTAGCCAAAGCAGGTGCCATTAAATATATTACTCGTATTGTGTCAAACCAAGCGTTTGTTATTGCAGTTAAGAGTTCTACTTTTTTCTCTGGTTCTATATAATCACTATTTCTCAATGTCTTAGAGGCTATACCTATCATTTCTTGCAAATAGTTTACTGAATAGTTTTCAAATACCTTATAAACAGCTTGATGAAAAGGTGTAGAAGGATTATAGTTGTTATCTGTAACAGCGTCTTTAATTTCATTAGGCAACTTTGTCTTTTGAAGATTATTCTCTAACTGCTTGATTGCCTTCTTAACTTGTTCGTCTGTTGTTTCAAGTCGTAGCCGAGAAAAAGGATTGATACCTTCAGGCATACCAACTTTTTCATGCACAGTCTTTGAAATACGAACAATGTCTCTCTTCACTATGTCTGCTGCATCGTTTCTTGTTCTATCACTGCCTGTATAAAACTCGATAACTTCAGGATAATGGGCATAATTTTCCTTGTCTAATATAAATTGGGCAAAGTCTTTACTCTTAGACATTCGCATTGCTGCAAAATAGTATACCCAGTAAGCAAATCGAAATCCGTACAAATTGGTTTCATACTGGCAAATTATATGATTTTTGAGCAATAAATCAAAAAGATAGTTGACGTCTATTGTTATTTTTTGAGTACGGCAAAAATCGTATAGCTCATCACTGAATTGTTGGGCATTGAAGTAAAACTCTTCTTTTCTTATCATTTGTTCACAATAATACCCAAGGGCAAACTCGCAGTCTTTTACATCTGGCAAAGATTTATAGTGTGGAACTTCCTCGTTGTCAAAGATGATTCTCAATACTTTTTCTATTACAGCTGTTCTATTTACGGGATTCTCATCAAAAGAGTTGCTGAATACCTCCAACAAGGTGATGCAATTCAATGGCGTGCGGTGCATGTTAAAGTTTTGGATGTCGTCATCCAATCTTTTCAACACAATGTCATTCTGACCTATATGCTTGTACCTATTGTATATCTCAACCATGGAACGGATTTGGCTTGTTTGCAATGGAGCCATATACAATATAGCAAAATCAAATTCAGAAGTTGCTACATTTTCAGTCTCAACCAACGTTTTTTCCAACATAGGACATAATATAAGAATCGGTATTTGAGGATAGTCTTGCGTTATATTTGTCAATATTGTTTTGGCATTCTTGTTGGAAATCACCCAATTATCTATAATGATGCGCTTTACATCCTCTCTTTTTACATCAAAAGCCTTTAATTGAGCATCAATAACTTTGCTCACGGCACCTTTTCTTATTAATCCACCATCTATATAAAGGCAAAATTCTTTGCGCTCTTTCCATTGCTTAAGGATGAAGTGCCATGCAAACGAACTTAATCCATATTGTGCAGGTGTGATAATCTTGAGATTATTAGGTGTGTCCATAATGTCTGTTTCATCATACAGATTATCTTTTTTGAATCTGTAAGAGCGATCGAATCTTTCCAAACTGAAGAAACGGTCTATCCAGATAAGCGGTTGGTCTCCATATACGTTCATTGTATCCCGAAAACGCTCTTCCATCTTAACCGTAATTGGATCTGTAACAAAAGTCTTAGGACTGTCAAACTTGATAACTCCGTCTTCATCTTCTGTGAAATCAATACCCTTGCGGAAAGAGTTGCGACTGGAGAACCATTCCCTATATGTTATCTTATCAACTGCATTATCTTTCAACTCTATAATACAATATCCCAACTTGTCAGTTTTGTCAGTATAAAGCTGTGGAGCCATACACCAGATGAAACTGTCTGAGTTATTATTGTTGCATAGGATATTTTGCTCATGTGTATGACCTGTCAGAACCAAGTCAAAATGTAATTTCACAATCTTTCTCAATTCAGAAGCTGCCCATTCCGTTAGGAATTCGAATGGATGATGTAAGACCAGAATTTTCTTTTTGGAATTGACATTTACCCATTGATACAATGCTCTTGTTGCGATATTTAATCTTCCCTTGTCATCCTTTAGCAAAGGATAGTCAGAATCGTCAATTCCAGCAAATGAAGTCAGCGAAGAATTTAGACAATAAACACTCCATTCATCGTTCAATTCTATCTGATAACCAATGGAATTGTAATGAGGACATTCTAACTTTTCTTTCAGAAAGTTCTCGTAATTTCCAAATTTATTTGTTAACAAATTGGTCTGAGTCTCGTTTTCCAACAAGTCATTGAATTTACATTCGGTAAAGTCTTGACTGACAATAGAAGAGTAGACGATTTTGTTTTCCTCTATGCTTGTTCTTTGGATGTCGTGATTTCCTGGAACGCAAATGATATGTTCTTTCTTGATGCCTAATGCCATAAGTGGAACTATCACATCATTCCAGAAATTGTCATATGATTCTTTATCATCAGCCTTCTGCACCAAGTCTCCACCAACAAAGACAAATGTGTCTTTGTGCGGAATCTCTTCAAGTTGCTTTTTTGCATCACGAATGAAGGCATTGATGACAACACCTTCATTTTCTGCTCTTTTACCAGTAAAATGGATGTCCGATATGTATAGGATTATAGTATTCATAATTATATTCTTTTTAACCAATTTATAATTTTTTGCAAAGGATTATTGTTATGCACGTGGCGTTCTTCTGCCACGTGTGCGTTTTGCAGTACATCGTTTTCTGTCTCTAACTGGCTTTCTTGTTCTCTATCTTCAATAAAATGATAATACGCCACAATCACTTCTCTTATCTGTGTATTGGCACATCTTCTGGCTTCTCTTGCCAAGAGTTTCACGATAATATATGAAGCAGAGGTCATTACAACGGCTCCAATGACTCCAACAATAATATTTTCTCCCCAAGGAAGAATTATTTTGCCTGTCCAGCCACTTTGCCATTGACTGAATGTTTCACACCAACCTTTCCATACAGAGAAATACTTGACCAATATCGTTGCAGCAAGAATGAAGACTGGTGGAATCAGCCCTTCATATATAGCTCTCAGTACCCATGAACGAGAAGCAAATACAAATCTGCTTCGGCAGTCTTCATCCTGCGATTTGTCCAACCTCATCCACATATAGGAATAGGCAATATTTTTATTATCTTTCATCAGTTTCTTGACAGTTTCACCTTGGAAGTTAAAACACTGGGCTGTTTCTTTAAATTTAGATTCGAAATCCTCATCATTCGTTTTCTTTTCCCAAAAATGCTCCATCATCCAATATCGGAACTGCTTACCAGCTATCCAACTTATCATCCCTAACACGTATGCTATAACAATACAGACTATTATAGATACCGTTACCTGGTCTTTGTGAAACACGAAACCTTTCATATCTGGAAACGCATATACCAATACTCCCAACATGGTCACACCTGATACCAAATATGACATGTCGAAAATGTTCAATGCCCCAGTTATTGTATCAAATTGTTTTTGAAAATTCATTTCACTATTTAATTACTTCTTTCACCAGTTCAGAATTGCATGCTTTTTCCTTTGTGATCTATTAACACAAATGCCGTAAATAGTGCAAAAATAATATTCGCTTTCATATTATTCTCTTATATTTTCTTACCTCTACCATATTCCATCCTTGCCTGTTTCAAAACATCTTGGCAGAATTTTATCAGAGGTCTTTTGTCTATATCATTCATGTCCAAAGAGATTCCTAACCATTGGTTCAACAACTTTTCTCTATCCTCAGCAGGTATGCAAGTAAGCATGTTCCGGTAATAAGTCTCGGAATACGCCTTGTCATAAATTTCTTGTACGATGTCTTTATGCCTACTGTATTGTTCTTCTAAATGCAAGTCTTCCTGCAGTTCGTCAATACCTTGTTCTCTTGCATTTCTTTCTATTTTGATGTCTATCTTATCTGCTCCTTTTTTTCCACTTCTCAACTGAAAAGAATCCATCACCTTAAAATGAAATTCATCAGAAATCCCTTTAAAATAGGGATTGTATCTTAAATCTAACAAGGTAGTTCTCTTTTGGTGATTACATAAAGAACATGATGGTATCAGGTTATATAGCGACATACTGAGATAAGGATAATCTGACTTATCATAGAAATGGTCGAACTGAAACAGACCTTTCTTTTTTGTTTTTCCCAAAATGTCTATGTACAAAGTAAAACTATGATTACAGTAAGGACAAACTTTTATATTAAGCATGCGGGATAGTTCCACCAATTTGTTTTCACGATAATTTTCATATCCCATTGCTTGAAGCAATCCTTTGGAAAAAGTTTGCTTCCGCCTTTTTCCGTTAACTTTGTTTGGCTTATAAACTTTCTTGGTTGCAATATTTGTGTACTCAACATGAAGAGAGTCTATGAATGCTTTTAATTTTGGGGGAGTTCCTGTTAACAGGAGAGGAAGATTAAAAATTAGCTTTCGAACGAACTCCTTTTGCCCTTTACTATGGGAATTATACTCTAATCCCTTTAATCTCTTTTTGATAGCATCATGAAAAGTATTCAAATACCATTGATGAATATACTCTCGAGTATATTCTACGCCATCAACACCCATCCGTGGAAACTCGATTTTATTCATTCTGATGATTCCTTAATTCGTTAATTTTCGCTTGATAAAAAGCAATCTGTTCTTCATCTGACAATCTCACTGTGGCGTCATCAAGTTTATTTTGCAGATAACGTTTGATAAATGCGTCACCAATAATGTTGATGTCAGTCCTTATAATATTCATTTCTTCACATGAATTACATTGAGCTATTCTAGCCCTCAGCTCTTCAATTTTGTTATATGCGAACTGTCCAATAAGTCCATCTTCCATGAAAAACGATCTACGATACAGATTGAATATATTTTCAGCAAACGTTTCGGATTGTTCTTCACTATTATTCACTACATATCCTTGCTCTTCTTTTAGAAAATTGGTACAGCATTTAGGTATATCAGACAATATAATAGGAGAATGAGAGGTAAGGACAATTTGAAAGTTATGGCCTTCCGGAACCAATAGTAACCGAATAAACTTACAAAGTTGATTTACATATTGTCTTTGCCACTCTGGATGAAAACCAATTTCCGCTTCATCCAGCAATAGCAGAGAAGGAATGCCCAAATTATCAAATTTCCTAGGTGCCATAACTACTGCATAATACAATCTTGAAAAGAGATTTAGCAATTCCTGCTCACCAGAACTTAACACTGTTATATCAGATAACGTATGGCTATAGGACATATCAAAGAATCTGGCAGTTAAAAACATACGATTAGCTAATATCTGTTCAGCTAAGTTGTATAACCTTTCGCCATCATTTCTAATATCTATATAATAGCCGATGTTATCAACAAATGAACATATATTGTCTAATGTTTCCAAACACCAATGTATATTATGCAGGAAACGCCTTAGATTACCATCTATTGGTTCATTATCTATATAATGACGGAAGAAATTCAGTATATCACGTGTATTTTCATTATAAGCATCACACCATTTTACCAGAAAATCACACGCTTCAGTTCTTACAATAGTCTGATCAGCCACAGAATTAACCAAATTGCAATATATCAGGTATGCAATCATGTTATCTTTAAAGCAGGTGCTAATTCTTTTAAAATTTGGTATCTGATAACCATTGAACTGCCCAGCATAATTAACTTGTACAGCTTTCAAGCCAGAGGTGTTGGCACTTATGATAATGTACGTTGGGAAGTTAAAGTCATTCAAACAATCTCTAACCTGTTGTTGACTCAACAAATAGCAGATTCTATAATTATTTTGAGCCAGATAAGCAAACAGATGAGATTGCATGTCATTTGTCAAGTGAATGGTGTCAATATTAGAATAATCCTGCAGGTCTTTTATAAGTCTGAAATTGTCCGTTGCATTATACATACCTGCCAATTCTACAGTTCTCAAATCAACAGAATCAAATAGAGGAGAAAAATGACCACTATAGAAAAAAGTATTAATGCTTTCTTTTTCAGATTCTATAATATGGATACCACCATCACCAATGACTCTTAAGTTACAGTTGAGACTGTATTTGTATAACTCACCATTCATCTCAAAGATTATACATCCTTGCATATGATCATTTGCAGCAGAACCTTCAATGACTGCTTCAAGGATGAATCTCAACACAGTACTCTTGCCAACACCATTTCCTCCAACTATAGCAGATAGTGAATGGATGCCTACTCCCCAAAAGTTATTTGGAATAGAAGATCTGTCTTCTATTGTCAAGCATTTACTTTGAATATCAAGATCATATTGATAATGAGAATCTATTACAATGCCTACTTGACGTAACTTTTTGTATGACTCAATATATACGTAACAAAGATGTATCATAGCAATGTTATGTTTAAAGAAAAAACGAGCTACTAAGCTCCATCTCCGAAAAGTACCTCTTTATAAAAGGGGAGAGTAGAGCCGTTAGCCGTATATCTATTATTTCTTGTTCTTCATCCTCCAGAAGAAGAGCCAAATGCGAAACAATGGTTCGCATAGCGCCTCACCAGGAAAATACCTCACGAGTCTTATATCCCGATACACCCTTTGGAGATTATGCCCGAGCTTTGATCTCCCAAAACGATTCCGGGCATCATGCTTTCCGAAGTTCCCGGCTTCCGTAACCATCTATATTTCCATACACCCTCTGAACCACCTTTATTTAAAGGCGATTCAAGAGATGTTAAAAATAAAAAAT
>UMHV01016079.1_pt1 | contig 27156 bp, 19 predicted proteins | sample 1965621 | NCBI WGS metagenome assembly UMHV01 (sample SAMEA4836108, study PRJEB28245) | human gut metagenome | biome: gut microbiome; material: fecal sample | place: Denmark | collected 2008 | reverse complement strand
TTTCGGGTTTATTCGCGTTTACACAGTTATTTTTTCAGACCCGGCAAATTTGATTCAGAACTCACCGCAGTAATCGTAGGCGCATTCGCTTAGGATTTCACACAACACTTCTTCAATTACGCCGGGCTGGTACAGCATTTCTTCTATCTCTTCCACAAAGTAGCCGTAGCTCAGGAGCAGGTCGATGTCCTCCCGTGATACGCCTATGGAACTTGCAAAATCTTTGAGCTGTTTTACGTCCTGCGGTTCGCTTTTACAGTCTTCGGGGACATTCCACCAGTCACGACGGAAATAACGGTAGTCGAACATCATCAGATTGGTTGTGTCGAACATTCCCTGATCCATTGCGCCTGTGCTGTCAATTTTCAGGATGTCACCGCAACAGATGTTGATTTTCTGGTGCTCAATGCTGATGATTCCGAGCCTAGTGAGAGCACAATCAAGGATTGCTTCCGTGCTGGCATAGACATACAGCCCGCAGGTTTCGTAATGGTACAGCGCTAATGGGTTATCGCCCTTGACGAAATAGATGTTATTCTTGTCATCAAGCACGGTAAACACAAAAGAGCCCTCGACAAGCTCAGCCATCTCGCTGATTGACTGTACGTCGAGGGATTTCTGCTGTTCCAGAAGCTGCACTGCTATGTAGCTGTCCGTCTTGACGGGCGTATTCGGAAGCGACATCTGCTTGCGTAACCTTATATCATTGTGAATAACACCGTTGTGAGCAAGAGCGAAGCTCGTATTTCCAACCTTGCCGGGAAACGGGTGATTATTGCAGTTGTCAAGTTTGTTACCCTGCGTTGCCATTCTGGTGTGTCCCATTATGACATTTGAATCCCCATGTAGGCGCAGGTGTACCTTATGAGCGGCGAACGGGCGCTTGTAAATTGTAAGCTTACCGTTGTGGTTGAATGCGTATCCGGTAGCGTCAGTTCCACGCTCCTCGCACTCCTCGGAAAGCACGCGAAGCAGCTTCTCCCGCTGCTTCGCATTAAGGGTATGTTTGTAATCTATCAAGCCGAAAATTGCACACATATTAGTCGTCCTCCTCTGCCGTGATTGGTGTGTTTATGTAGAGCTGGCGCTCTTTTAGGTATGTAATGAGTTCGAGCTCAGTGCTGTCGTCCAGTGAGCCTACGAAGTCAGACCAACTTACGGATTTCAGTTCAGAATCTGTGAGGTTAGTCGCAAGTTCGCAGATTTTATCTACGAGCTCCAGAGTTGCAATCAACGTATTGTATTTCAGCGTGCCGCGGAACATACGAAATTCAATCGTATGATAATTCGTGATATTTACGCAAGCATAGCGACCGTTACAGCCTTTCTTGGCGTCCTCCAGAATCTCTTTCGGGCTGTTCTTATAGCCGTAACGAGCTGCCCAGCGGTTCATCTGGTACTCAGTTCTGCGGCTGAATTTGAGCAATTCCAGCCAATGGTGTTCTACAAAATAAAGTACCCGGGAAACACACTCGTCCTGCGCTTCCCGGGTACTGCCGAAGGCTGTTCTGTTTACGTGGACATGAAGCCCGCAGGTGCTGGTCTTATGACTGCGGTAATCCATGCGGATTGCTGAACGCATGATTTCAGCCCAGGGCATTTTGTCCTTATGGTATTTCAGGGACATAGGGTGGGTTACGATTTCCATGCCGTCTGAAAGGCTTCCGTCGGATTTTATGTAGATATGCTCCGCAACCCGGTTGCCGATACCCAGAAGCGTATCAGCGTTGTCGCCGTTCTTGCCGCCCTCGTCGATCTCAAGTTCCACGCCGAAATACCGCTTGCTGTCACCGTAAAAAATGAGTTCGGGCTTGTAGTTGTACTCGTGAATTGAGCTGTTCTGACGTTCCTCGTAGCAACGGTCGCAGTAGGCGTAATCGGTGTCATCATCGTAGTTGGCGTAGTCGCGATGAATGATACGACCACAGCATTCGCAGGTCGTGTAGTAATCATCGTAGCACGAATTGCAAAGCGGCATGCTGTCCGTACCTGCATTATCGTCTGCCCAGATTCTGTCACCACAGTGTTCGCAGGCGACAGTTTCGCTGTGGTAGCAATCATCACAGAGTATGTTACCGTCAAAAGCGTAGTAGTCATCGTTCTCGATTGTTGCCCCGCAGCAGCTGCAGACGGAGCGGGAATTCTCATTGTTGTCCATAGTGTTGTTCTCCTTAATATTCTTCTGCCAGAAGCATGGTAGAATGGGTTGCGTCGTCTATGACGAAGATCTTTGCCGTAATGGGTTCATCAGTTGGGAACGTAAAAGTCCGCTCGTATGAAGGCTCCTCCTGACTGTGAATGACCTGCTGACTGGTGCCGTTCGCAACGAGCTTAAAGACCTGCAGGCTGTCTTTCCGCTCGGTTTTCATGCTGTCGATGCAGTCCCAGAGTATTATCTGAGTGACGAGCGGCACGGTGTTTGTTATGCCTCTTGTGACATAACGCTGGTTGTTGAACATGCTTTTCTCCTCTCCCGGACGCATAAAAAGCCCCCGAAGCCTAAATGGTTTCAGGGGAAAATTCTATGAGCCGATAATTATTCGGATAGCTTACGCAGCTACATGAATATAATATATAATTGAAAAATCCGAATAAAGCAGTTCAACCATACAATGAATGCACTATGGATAACTTTGCGTAAACCTCGATTCAGTCCTGAATCACTTGTTAAATCTCGTACAATAATCTATGATTTCTCCTTCGGCAAATGCCTTGAAATTATTCATATCTACCACATTGCCGCTGTACATCATGCCGTCAACGTAGCTTACCGTATTCATGATAAAGTGGATATGAATATTCCTTGTGTCGGTATGAACGCCGAACACTATCTGATACCGGCTGCTGTAATACGTGCCTATCCTTAGCGCCAGGAAATAAAGATCCTGCGGAGTAAGCCGGAAATAATACTGCGTATCCGGGCTTACGATAATATGCCTGAGCTGCCTGCCCTCAGTCTTACGAAAGAACTTTTTGACATACATCATTTCGTCAAGCGCATACAGCGGCACCGTATTTATACCGCCTGTATACTCGCACCACGTGCCGGTTTGTTTGTCGGTCATTGCATAGTGCAGTAGATTTTTCAGGTCTCTTGGCTTATCATAGGGCTGATTTACAAATTTAACAGTGTTCTGCATATAAAATCAGCCTCCATATTGTAGCAGTTAATGTCATACTGCGTCAGCATATGCTGCGGCGTTCGGAGTATGGTGCTGATATGCCGCAGGTAGCAGTAAAACTGCGGACTGTATTCTGAATGGAACGGCTCCAGCGCGGTTCTTACCACATAAGAATTAAAGGACATATTCGACTGTTTCGCCATGCCCTCTATCCTTGCGCATTCATCAGGTGTAAGCCTTATTGACTTTACTATTGTATTTCGTACTGTGTTTTCCTGCTTCATATGAATTCTCCTTTCGCACATCTTGTATTACCTTATATATGCATGCCTTCCATAAAGGAAGGCATGAGCAGGATAACGCTGTGGTATTACCATCTGCATTATCCTTGTTTATTAATTAGTTGTTAGTATATTAAAAAAATAATCACCGCAGTAAAACCACGGCGATCATCAGAATTTCCATACGATCTCGATTTTGTCGTCCCACAGCAGTATCTTCTGTATGAACTGCCTTGCTATCGCGCTCCGGTTCTCTACCGGCATTTCATCGAACTCCGAAAGCATGGGGAGAACGTCCTTGTATGTAAGCGCCTGCGGAGCGCCGGAGGTGTGCTTCTTTATTTCTGCCTCTACGCTTTCCCGCTCTTTTATGAGGCTTTCCAGCTTCTCCCCGAGCACCTTTCCGATGGCGGAGGAGGTCTCGGCTATCCGGTCGACGAGGTTGTCTATCTGCGAGGAAACCGTTTCCAGCCGCATTTTCAGCTTGTTCACGGCGGGACTCTGCACCGGCTTGTCCTCTTCGATGGAAATATCCCGTATCTCCTCGAATTTCCGAAAGAGCTGCTCCCTGACCGCCTGCTCGACGTCGTATATCCGGGGATTTCCCTCAAAGCCGCCGCACACCTTCTTGTTCGCCTTGCCCGAGCAGTAGAAGTAATCCTTGTTGATGACCCGCAGAGCGTAGCCGCAGTTCCCGCACTTTATCAGCCCGGTGAGCCATGAGCGCGTTCCGGTCTTTCCCTTTTTGAGCTGCTTATTTCCGTCGAGCTTGCGCTGAACGTCCAGCCATATCTGCGGAGAAATCACGCCGTCGTGCAGCCCGACGGTCAGCACGTGATCCTTCACATCGGTGTACTTGCGCTCGTTTGTGGCGCGCTTTCCGTAGAGGAAGCACCCGCGCTCCCCGGTGAATTCCTCCACCGGAGTTGGTATCCTGCACCCCTTTTCCCTGAAGTAGCGGTAGACGTCCGTATCCGCCATGACGTAGGACGGATTGCGGAGGATACGGCTTATCATGTTGCTGTCCCACAGGGCGCCGCCAGGGGACTGCACCCCGTCGGCGTTGAGCTGTTTTGCGATGTCCCCGAGGGAAGTGCGCTCCACGCGGTAGGCGTCGTACATGTACTGCACGGTGGGCATATCGGCGTTCGGAATGAGCACGGAGGTCTTTATCCCGCCGAGGGTGGTCGGGACCTTGTCGAACCCGAACGTCGGAGGACCTCCGAGATACAGCCCCTTTTCGCCCCGGGCGTAGTAGTTGTCCTTTACGCGCATGAGGATATTTTCGCGCTCCAGCTCCGCGAAAACCATGATTATCCCGAGCATTGCGCGCCCTATCGGGGTGGAGGTGTCGAAGGTCTCCACCGTGGACGCGAACTCCACGTTGTACTGCCGGAACAGCTCCATGAGGTTGGAGAAGTCATTCAGCGAGCGGCTTATTCTGTCCAGCTTGTAAACAACGAGCTTTGTTATCGCGCCGCGCTTTATGTCGGATAACAGCCGCTGGAACTCCGGGCGGTCGATGTTCTTGCCGCTCCAGCCCTTGTCGGTGTAGACGCGGCATTCCTCCGTGCCGGCAAAGCGCCGGCAGAACTCTATCTGGGTGTCTATTGAAATGCTGTCCTTTTTGTCGATACTCTGTCTTGCATATATCGCCGTCATTTTTTGTCCTTTCAGCGGTCAGGCGGTTTTCTGTTCCGGCTGTTCAGATTTGATTTCCATGTAGCGGAGAAGCTCACGATAAACGGCTCTTGACGCGTCGGCTTTCAGCTTTTCTTTCTGCACGTCTGTTGCAGGGGAATATGTATTTACCACGGTGTAATTTGTTTTCATTGTTTACCATTCCTTTCCGGTTCGGTGGTATTACATTGTTATGACCTTTGTGTAAATTGTATTACCATGGTTATAATATATAATTTAATTATTATTTATTAGCAAAATAAGTGTAACAAAAACAATAAAATAAATAATATTGCTTTTTTGTTACACTTATGATATAATTATTTAAAATCAAATATTTTAAATGGAGGTATGACAAATGTATTACCCTGTTGCCCTGGGAAATGAACTAACAATTTCGGACATTGAAAATAAGCCTGTTATTGCAGGATATGTAAGCGGCGCTCAGACTATTCATACATTCGATATAAAACATCTTCAGCCGGTTTATAATGCCGACTCTGCACCTGTTGTCCTCCGATTTCCGAGAAAGGTTATCGACCCCGGCAAATGCGTTTACGTTGACTGCAATAACCGCGTCTGTGTTTATAGTAATGACCAGCAGGGAACGCTGAGTCATATTCCTATTTCTGGCAGTTGGAGCTATATCGATCTGCCTGTATATCCATACAGACGAGAATACTTCATAGGCGACCATCAATGCGCGCCAGCTTTTCCGAATAATATACCGCCGACGGCAAGCGTTGTTAAACCGGAGCCCACACCAGTCATGCCCGAAAATCCAGAACCCTACGAGAAAAGCAAAAGAAAATTCGAATACGACCGCTATTTCACCTATGAAAATAAAATCTACTCTTTCTTCGCCGATGATAAGGGCGGAGAGCTTGTCACCAATCTCTGCAATTTCGCCGTGTATCCCCAGAACATAGAGCGAATCGTGGACAGAAACGGCTCTGTTGCGATATTACTGCGGCTTATGATAAGCTGTGGCATGAACAGCTGCTATATCGCAATTCAGCCGGATAAGACCGAAAAGCTGATAAAGGAGATCCAGAAACAGATACCTCAGGCATATCTGAACCCGGACGAGAAGCGCGCCGCCAAGCAGCTTTCGGCATATATCTCCATGATGTTTGAGAACAACTACTATGCTAATACTGTCAGGACTGCTGGCTGGATCGCACTTCCCGGGTACAATAACCTTCCGCAGTATATTTATGCCAATGACTCTACCGGGCAGAGCGCCGTTTTCAGATGCGAAACGGGAAAAAGGCTGCTCTGGAATCCCGGAATGACCCAGCAGGAATCGTTCTTCCACGCAGTCAGAATGCTGACGCTTTCCGCCGACATGAGGAAAACGCTGCCACTCTGGCTTGTTTCACACATGGGAGTTATGTTCAGCCTGTTTGAACAGGCGGGATTTGCTCCGCGGTTCGTTATGTATCTTTACGGCTCGTCTGGCAGCCTGAAAACGTCCGTCAGCAAGGTCTTCTTCAAGATACTTAAAGACAGCTTCAACGACATTCCAGCGAATTTCAACGACACCATGACGGCGCTTGAAATAAAAATGGGCAGCACAAATGACGAGGTGCTGCTTGTGGACGATTACCGCCCGTCAGCGCTGCGGACGGAAGCGCTGAGAATGAACGGCAACTTTGAGAGGCTGGTGAGGTTCTACGGCGACGGCATAGGCAAGGGGCGCGGAAATGCGCAGCTCGGTCTGCGCAGCGAGTTCAGACCGCATTCCATGTGCGCCGTCACGGGGGAATATCTCCACGGAACCGCCTCTTCGCTGCTGCGGCTGCTGATAATCCACGTTGGCAGGAAAACCTACGACAAGGCGCTGCTGAAATTCTATCAGGACAATCCGACGGTATTCACCACCCACATTAAGTACCTGACCGACTACATCGCTGAAAAGTACGGTGAAATTGTACAGTACATTCAGATGAAGTTCCCGGTTTACAGGGAATTCTTCAGCCTGAGTCTTACTGAAAGCCGCCTTATCGACGCCGCAGTCTGCATGAGGATAACCGCCGACATTGTGCTTGAGCAATACGCAGGTCAGTGCGGACTTGTTGTGCCAGGTGAAATATCGACCCAGCTTGATATATGGAATACCGTTATTCTGGAGGCAGTGCGCGAAAGTCAGGCGCTTGCCAGCCACCTTGAGCCGTATGACATGTATCTGTACGCAATGGTCAAGTCCATAAACGGAAAAAAGCTGACCGTCTGCGACGGCAAGCAGAATTATCAGGTCAACGGAAATATGGCGGGCTTCATCGACCGGACAGCAGGTTATCTGTACATTCGCCCGCAGGATACATACAACCAGGTTATAAGGTACTGGGACCTGCTCGACAGGACGTTTTCCGCCTCCGACAGGTCTGTCCGGCAGGAGCTTGCCGTACATCAGTTTATTCTCACGCAGGCTGAGGAAGAAAAGGACAACACCACAAAGGTGGTAAGGCTTGCCGGGAATGTCGAGCGCAGGTTCCTTGTGTTCGATCTGGGAAAGCTTGAAAGGGAGTATGAAAAGATCAGTTGAGAGTGTTGTACCTTAAGGCATTTTCAGCGATGACCAGAAAGAAAATATTGACAGCGGCGCTAATTTTAATAGTATAATAATTGTAACTAAGATGTTTCCCGGACAAGCCGTGCGGCTTCCGGAGCCTCCGAGTTCCCGTTCACTTACCTGAACAACCAATATCTGGAGATAAAGATAACCACCGACGTCTGCGGCGAAACGCCGGATTACCGCTCGGAAAAGAAATACTATACCGCTGACTTCACAGTAAGCGGTGATCTCATCATAACCGCTCCGGTACGCGAGGTGTGCGGCTTTAAGAAACTGTTTGCCGTCAACGGTCCCCAGCCCGAGGTAAAGGGTGACACCATGATGGCGGAACTCCCTGGAGCGGCAAGAGCGACCTCAATCTCAACCTGCGCGTGCCTCTGCACGAGATATGCATGCTGGAGCGCAGCAAATCGAACTTCATCCAGCCGCTGCCGCCGGAAAAATCAGCGTTCGCGCTGCTCGACCAGACGCTGCGCCCCGCTGACGGCGAGCGCATGGGAATTCTGCTGGAGCTTCTCGACGAAGTGACAACCCGCGTTCCCGTCTGGAGAATGGGCTGCGATATCTCAGCGGAGGCGGCTGAGATGGCTTACAGAGCCATGTCGGGAAAATAGCGCGGCGTTCGCGCCGATTTCTCAAAAATAATGCAATTTTGCATACCAATTATTTCCACCTTTGTGCTATAATATAGGCAAGCGTATAAGCGCTGCTATTCACAAAAGGAGGAATTATATGAAGATCAGAAAATTTCTGACCGGCATGACCGCCGGGATAATGGCTGTATCTTCGGCGATAGTCTGCCAGATTTCGGCGGGCGCTGTGGACGTTACGCTTGTCAGCGGCACCGCGGTCGCAAGCTGGAAGGACATCACGGTCGACATCAGCAAGGCCGGCACTGCCACCGAGGATTCCAGTCTGGAGATATCCTGCCCCGCGCCTGACGGAGCTGTTGAGAACCAGAGACTGTTCAATGTCATACTGAATGACGCGGACTGGGACAGCCCGACATACTCGGCGTCCTACGACAGCAGCAAGACGGAGTTCAGCGTGACCGTCCCCGGATCTGCCCTGACCGGTAAGAGCAATGTGATGATCCAGGCTGGCGACATCGGCGTGAATGTCACGGTAAAGGCGGTCGGTTTTGCCGAGGACGCCCGTGCCACAGCCGATATCACTCTCGACCTGCCGGCCAACCTCAGAATGGACGTTTACACCGACGACAGCACCATCGGCGCGAACGCCGGATACGCAGTCGACGTTACCGACCAGTTCAGCGTAAAGACCTACGGCGGCCTGCTTGATGCGTTCAAGGGCGCTGATCTGCCCGCCGGAAAGTACGTCGGCGATTCTCTTGATCTGGGCGCAGACGGCTTTGAGATGAGCATCGGTTTCATGGGCAGGGACGGCAGCGGCAGCGAGTACTGGGGCAGCACGGATACCGTGTCCTACAAGGACGGCGGTTTCCTCGCCATCGACAGCGACAGCTACTACCCCGGAAGCAGGGACGATACGATCTGCGAGATCAACGTTACTATCCGTCCGAAAATGGAATACATCGAATCCGAGGGCAAGAATCAGGCGGTCAGCGAGAAGGTAAGAAACCTTAAGGAAGGCGACGCTATCGTTATCCAGACCGCCGAGGACTCCCGCGAGGCATTTGCCGCTCCGGAGCTGCCCACCAACGTCAAGCTGACGGCGTACCAGGACAGCACCTGGCTCAGCGGCAGCTACGGCGCTAAATGGATAGAGCTGACCGACATGCTGAACGCTGAAACCGTCGGCGACCTGTCCAAGAATTACAAGAGTATCACGATACCCGCCGGCAAGTATATAAGCGACACCCTCGGGCTTGGCGCGGACGGATTCGAGTACTGCCTGGAATTTAACGCAACGGACAGCAATAACGAGATACACTACGGTGGGATAGGCTATTCGATATCCTATACTAATGGCGGCTCATTCCTGCTCGATGATATGAATTACGATGGTTCCGGCAGCGACAAACTGAATTTCATCTCGCTCAACCTCAGAACAAAGGTTGAGGACGCAGGCAATGGCAAGAGCCAGGCGGTCAGCGAGAAGGTAAGAAACCTCAGGGAAGGCGACTCTATCGTTATCCAGACCGCCGAGGACGCCCGCAGCGAAGTGACCGTGCCTGCGCCCACCGGCGGAATAGTGATGTCCTGCTATCGCGACGAATGGAATGAAGGCACAATGGCATGCGCCGATATTCCCGCGTCCTCCGTTTCCGGAATAACCTCAGGCAAGACCACCGTCAAGGAACTCAAAGAGAAGTACAAGACGATATCTGCGTCCGGCAAGCCTGTTTACACCAAGGATTCACTGAACCTCGGCAAGGACGCGTTCACCTACGCGGTCTGGCTGCACATGAAGAACGGCAGCCAGGAGGACTGGTGGCGCGGCACTCTTGTTTCGTTTGATGAAACAGCGGTGCTTAACACCGAGGATATCGACAGCAGTCTTGATGATTATGCCATCGAGGAAATAGGGTTCACAGTCTATCCCGTGATCGAGGAACTCCCCAACGGCAAGAACAGGGCTGTCAATGAAAAAATCCGCAGCCTCGACCCGGATAAGACCGAGAAAATCTACATCAACGGCACCGAAGCGGCAGACGATGATGAGGACGACATCAAGTATGACGGCATGGGCGAGGTCAAGGAAAAGGGCACCAAGGTATTCGGCAATGCTGAATGGGACCCCGAGCAGCTTGATATCACCATCGCCGCCATCGACCCGAGCTGGCTGAAGACCGAGGACGATATCATCATCTTCAAGATGAAGTACAACAAGGATTACTATGAGGAGTGGGCAAGGCTCGTCATCGCAAAGAACGACGGCGATTACAGCGAGGGCTTCGCGTACCAGTTCGGCGAGCGCGACTTCAATATCCATATCCGCGTGGGCGAGCTGATGAAGTACTGGAACTGCTCCACCGTAAAGGAACTCGCCGGCAAGAACATGATGATCCAGCTCTGGGAGCCGAACGAGGGCGACAGCGTTGATTATCAGATATCCATCATCTCCCCGAAGTTTGAGGAGAAGATAGAGGCTCCCGCGGATAAATCCGAGGATTATGTTCCCCCGGCTATCGAGCTTGTGCCCGATAAGACCGCTTCGCAGACCACCGGCGTTAAGCCCAGCGTCAAGAACCCCAGCGAAAAGGTATACGACACCCGGTTTGTGATGTCCGTATCCTCCTCCGACCTCGTGAGCGGCGAAGGATTCAAGATGGTCGCGTACATCACCATCAAGCGTCTGGACACCAACCAGACCGCGACCGTCTCTACGACGATATGCTACGACAGCGTATCCGCAGTCGGCGACACCATTTCCGCCGCAGACGGTCAGAAGCTGCTCGCGTTCGCGATAGTGAACATTCCGGCGGGCGTTGATATCGAGTACACCTCCATCATAATGGGCGTGGCTGATGTATAAGGAGGCTGCACAATGAAAGAATACACAAAGCCCGAGGCAGTGATAACGAAATTCACCACCGAGGATATAATCACCACCAGCAGTGTAAACAGCGGCATGGAGAATAAATCCGACCTCGACAGCACCGGCGCAAAGGATTTCAGCGACCTTGACTGGATTTAACGGCTGAAATATCTGAATAAACGGCTTCCCCCGGAGCAGATGTCGCTCCGGGGGATATCTGCATTCCCGGGGAGCGCTTTTTCAGCCTGCCGGATGCGCGTCTCTGGCGCTCTGCTCGCGGAGGTCTGCGCCTGTCATTCTGACGGGGCTCTTTTCGCAGGTGCAGCACATCGCCTTTATCCGGCTGTAAATGCGCTTCAGCTCGATGTCGTCGGTGTTGAGGGTTTCCGGAGCGAGGTTGGTGGTGACTATCAGCGGCAGTCCGCTGCGCGCTCTGGCGTCTATCAGCTCGAACATCAGGTCGAGGTTGCGCGCGGAGTTCTGCGTGGTGCCGAAGTCGTCGAGTATCAGCAGCTCCACGGACTTTACCTGATTAAACACGCTGTCGGCGGTGGAGAAATCCCCGGCTTTCCGCAGCAGGGGCTGCATGGTCGTCACCCATACCGGGACTCCCTTTTGTATCAGGGCGTTGGCTATGCAGCAGGCGTAGAACGTCTTTCCTATACCTGTGCTGCCCATGAACAGCATTCCCTTTCCCTCGGCTTTAAGTTCGGGGAAGTGCTCAACGTACCACTCTGCGGCTTCCCGCGCTTCCGGGGAGCTGCCGTTGTCGCGGTCGAATGTGTTCCGCATATACGCCGGGTCAGAGAAGCCGAGCCGCTGTAATTCTGCGGTGCGTTCAGCCGCCTTGCGGCGTTCGTCCTCCTCCCTCAGCAGGCGGAACTTCTCCCGGGTGCAGCGGCACTGCGTTGGAGCTATCCCGCCGGGCAGGAATTTCTTCAGCTCCTCGACGTACTGCTGGACAGGCTCGCCGCATACTCCGCAGTGCAGCAGTCCGTCCTCCCCCATGTATTCCGTTCCGGCGCTTGGATTAGCCGCCATTGCGTTCTGCACTATACTTCCGATCACTTCTGCAAACATATTTGCTCCTTTCACCATAAGGGCGCGTTATAGTCGCGCTCTTTCTTCACCGGCGCCTGCGCGGGAACAGAATAGCTGTCGTAGTTCCCGGAGAGCACTTTAGCTATGTTTTCGGGTCTTATCAGCCACGCAAACGTCGCCCTGAACTTACCTGTCCTCCCGGCGAGGAAGTCCGAGCCTTCCGCTCTTGTGAAATAATCCCGGAACGTTATCCCGTGAAGCTCCTTTTCAGCCTGCCGGATAAGCTGCGCCTGCTGATAGGTCAGCTCTCCGGTGACAGGCGCTAAGCTCGTGCATATCGAGTTATACTCGCCAACGACTGATTCCAGACGACGAAGAAGGTCGGTTTCTTCTTCATCTTCTTTTATATTCTTTTTTTCTTTTATAATAGTAGGTTTGTTAGTTTCCGCAGGACAGGTTTGCTGAACCGTTTGCCGTTCGTTTGTTATTTGTCTGTCAGGCGGTTTGCCGACCGGCTGTAGCTCGTCGTAGTTCGTCAGCGTTATAATGCTGAACTGCGTGGTCGCTTCGATCGTTATGTCGTTTGTTGAAACGAGGTGGTTCAGCGCCGTGCGGGTCTGTTGGATCGTTCGCTGATTGATTGCCGCCAGTTCTTTTACAGTCGTGCAGCACTGCCCGCGCTTTATTTCGCGGTTCATGTACACGGCGTCATCCCACGCGGCGGTCATCAGCAGGTGGATATACAGCGAGCGGGTGTTCAGGTCGCCGTACCACCGCCATTCCAGCAGACTGCGCGGGAGCTTTACAAAGCCTCTGGTGTTCATGTTCATCACTCCTTATGATAATATTATCCGACCCCTGAAACTGCAATTTACTGCAAACTTAAGGTTTCAGGGTTTCGCCTTTTTTTCTTGACAATTATTGTTGTATGTGATATACTAAAAACAAGGAATTTTATTCCTACATTGAAATATGGAGGTTTTGTATGAAGAGTATTTCTAAAAAAGTCCTCGGGCTTCTGATATGCAGCAGCGTTATTCTGTCGAGCCTTTCGATTGGCGCTTATGCGGAAGCTCCCGGAGAAAAGCCTGCTGAATACGCAGCGGTCTTTTCCCAGTCCATCGACCTGACGGATATGAGCGCGTGGTACGGAGCAAACGCCCAGGCGGCGGGTACATATTCCGGCTCATACTACGACCAGCTTTCTGACGACGCGAAGGAATTCTACAATAAATTCATGACGAAGTTTGAGAACGGCGATACGCCGGACGAGGACGACGCTAATTATCCCAATATTAAATGCTATAATATCGATATCAAAAAGAACATGACCTGCGACAGCGACGATGATTCTGTGATAAGCGCTAAGTTAAATTCAGAGCTCAACAACTGGGCTTACCCTGCGGCATACTCAGCGTATTATGCTCTGGTCTACGACCATCCGGAGCTTACCTGGATGGATGGCAGAAAGAGCATTCAGATACTTAGCGAATTAAAAGGAATAAAGTCAAACGGTACTTACAGCGGCGAAATCACACTCCGGCTCGGTCTCAGCGAGAACGTTATCCCCGAGGCTACACCCGCAACGATGAGCAGCCTTATCAGTGCGGCAAAGTCAGAAATCGACAAGAGCCTCACCGCCACGAGCGATAACTACGACAAGCTCAAGGCTATCCACGACTACCTCTGCAACCAGATAGCGTACAACCATACCGCGGCGGACAGCTCACAGACTAAATATAACAACGCGCAGGTGTACGCTTACCAGACCGCGTACAGCGCCTTTGCGAAGTGCAACAGCGACACCAGCATTTCCACCGTATGCGCAGGCTACGCCAAGAGCTTCAAGATACTCTCCGAGGAGTACGGTATCCCCTGCGCGCTCATTACGGGTCTGGGTGTTACCGGAGTCGGAAAGTCCGAAGCCCACGCATGGAACGCCGTAAAGCTTGACGGCAAGTGGTACGCAGTGGACTGCACATGGGACGACCAGACCGCTCCCGAGTCGAGGGACGAGATCCTCATGGACTACTTCCTTGCCGGCGCTGATACGGAATCCACCCAGTTCTCCTATAACGACACGTTCAGCAATACGCACCGGAGTTCTTCCGTTATAACCACACTGAATTTCGGCGGCGGCAATACGTGCACCGTTGAGCTCACATTCCCCGAGCTGAACCCGACTGCATACGAAAAGCCCGCCGAGGTCACCCCCGGCGTTCCGGCAGGATTAAAGGCTGAGGCTGGGGGCGACGGCGAGGTCGTGCTTACATGGGACGCCGCTGAGAACGCGAACAGCTACAACGTATACGTTAACGGCGAACTCAAGGAATCCGGCATAACCGACACCACATACAGTGTATTAAATCTTGAAAACGGCACGGAGTACAGCTTCGCGGTTTCCGCAGTCTCCTCTACCAATACCGAGAGCGCAAAGTCCGAGGCGGTAAAGGCAACGCCGCATTCGTCATATATCCCCGCAGTAGTTCCCGAGGCGCCGACAGGATTAAAGGCTGAGGCTAGGGACGGCGAGGTCGTTCTTACATGGAACAGCGCCGAAAGAGCGACATTCTACAACGTATACGTTAACGGCGAACTCAAGAAATCCGGCATAACCGACACCACATACACCGTGACCGGGCTGACTAACGGCACGGAGTACGGCTTCGTGGTTTCCGCAGTTTCCTCTACCAACACCGAGGGCGCAAAGTCCGACGAAGTCAAGGCTTCCCCGGTAAAGGCGGAAGTTCCCGAGGTCACTCCTGCGGCTCCCACAGGCTTAAAGGTAGCGGCGGGGGACGGTCAGGCAGAGCTGACATGGGATAAGGTCGAGAACGCAAAGAGCTACACCGTATATCTGGACGGCAAGGCGATAAAGAACGGGCTTACCGACACAAAGTTCACCGTGACCGGGCTTACAAACGGCACTAAGTACACATTCACCGTCACCGCGACAGCCGATAAGGAGAGCGCGAAGTCCGCAGAAGCAACAGCAACTCCGGTGAAGCCCGCAGCTCCCGAGGTTACTCCGGACGCTCCGACAGGCTTAAAGGCGACAGTGGGTGACGGAAAGGTCGAGCTGACATGGGATACGGTCAAGAACGCAAAGTTCTACACCGTATATCAGGACGGCAAGTTTATAAAGACCGGGCTTACCGACGCAAAGTTCACCGTGACCGGGCTTACAAACGGCACTAAGTACACATTCACCGTCACCGCGACAGCCGATAAGGAGAGCGCGAAGTCCGCAGCGGCCGAGGTTACTCCCGCAAAGCCTTCCGTTACGCTCCCTGCACCCAGAAACCTCAAGGCGGCTGCAGGCGACGAGGAAGTCAAGCTCACATGGGACAAGGTGGACGGCGCCACAAGCTACAGCGTATACATGGACGGCAGACTTGTGAAGTCCGGCATAACCGACGCCGAGTATACCGTGACCGGGCTCAAGAACAATGAGAGATACAAATTCGCAGTCAGCGGCGACGCTACAGACGCAAACAGCACGCGCAGCTCAACAGTTTCCGCAAGGCCGTATCACACTCACACCTGGTCCGACGACTACAAGCACAATTCAACAGACCACTGGAAGTACTGCGTGATGTGCGATGAAGCCGGCACAAAGGCTACCCACAGATTCTCCGGCTGGAAAACTGTCTACGGGGCAACAAAGTATTCGGCAGGTCTTAAGAGACGCACCTGCTCTGTATGCGGATATGACCAGGAAGAGAAGATACCTGCGACTTCCGGCGGCTCTTCCGGAGGCTCTTCCGGCGGTTCTTCCAGCAGACCGTCCAGCGGCAGTTCATCGGGCAAGCCTTCCACGACTACTGAGATACTGCCCTCCATCGGCGGCGTTGACAAGTCCTGGGACAATGTTGCGGCCGATATCAAGTCTGCTCCGGCAGGCAGCGAGATCGTCATCAACTCCAAGGGTTCTGCGAAGCTCCCGGCGAACGTAGTAGCTGCGATAAAGTCGAGCGGCGCAAAGGCAGAACTGGTCGTTGACAGTGTTAAGACCTGGATAATCGACGGCTCTGCGCTTAACACCACTGCCGCGATAGACCTTACATCAGCTGCCGGGTCGGCTGATACTTCCGCGCTGAGAGGCGCTGTCGGCGCTAAGCTGAAGACCTCTGCGGCTAACCCCGGCGCGGCGCTCAGGCTGATGCTCAAGTACGAGTATGCCGGTCAGTTCGCTAACCTTTACAGGGTAGAAAACGGCAAGAATGTTTTCGTGGGCTGCGTGAAGGTGGATTCCTTCGGTGCGGCGGTAATTCCCGGCATCACCTCCGCCGGCGAGTACGTCGTGATGGCTGGCAGGTACTCCGACCTCGGCGGCGACTCCAACAACGACGGCATGATAAACGCAATTGACGTTTCAGATATCCTGAAGCACATCACCGGGATAAGCGCCTCCGCGAATATCCAGATGGCTGACTTCAACGGCGATGGAACAGTCAACGCACTGGACGCTTCCGCGATACTCAAGGCGATAGTTTCCATGTAAACGCGTTTCCCGGCAATATAAGAAATCGGCATGTACTCCGGTACATGCCGATTTTTATTTTCCCTCTTCAAACCGGTTTTTAGAGGTTTCCATAACAGTATATCACATTTATTGTAAAAAAGGCAAGCCGCTTCAGTATGCATGAGATTTTTTATCGCCGCAGGAAGATGTCGGCAGTCTAAAAAACAACTCTGCGCCTGTATGGATTTCTGCATTCACCGCTTGACAACCAGAACAGAATGTAATATAATTAAAATGGTAATTATATTTGAAACTGCCGGGGGGAACGTAAAGTGAAATTCATAGACAACGATGGAATGATAACGGCAAACCGCATGAGCGAAGCGCAGTCAAAGCTGGCGCAGGCTTCAAGGCGGCTCAGCTCCGGGTACCGCGTGAACTCCGCCGCCGACGACGCGGCAGGGCTTGCGATTTCCGAGAAGCTCCGCGCCATCGACCGCGGTCTGCGGCAGGGTCAGCGCAACATAAACGACGGCATCAGCTACCTCGACACCGTGGACGGCTGCGCGCAGGAGCTACACGATATGCTCCACCGCATGAAGGAGCTTGCCGTGGAGGCTTCAAACGACACCCTGAGCCGCCTCGACCGCGAGGCGATCGACCTCGAGTATCAGCAGCTCATCGACGAGATGGGGCAGGTCACGGATTCTGCGGAGTTCAACGGCATACCCCTGTTCGAAAAGCACCTCCCGGAATACGAAAAGGACGCGGGAAGCCTTACCCACGAGGGTTGGGTCACTATAGACGGCACAAACTCCCCGCTCATCATCGGCGTCAGCAAGGACGGCGCGGACTATGAATGCACGGTCAATATCCCCGCGGGGACCTACACGGTCGAGGAGATCGCCGACAAGATAGACGACGAACTGTGGGAGCAGGATCTTTCGCTCATAGTCGGCGTCAACGAGGACAAGCAGCTCACCATGCAGTGCGAGGGCGGGAAGATAAACTACATAGCCGGAAACGGCGCGTCGCTGTTCTATGATAAGGTCACGGGCAATTCCAACGGCTACCTGCTTGGCGTTACTAATTTCGGGGACCCGGGCAACAGGCTGGATATAAAGCCGGGCAAGAATGACGTTATCGAGTTCCGGCTGGGCAATACCGACGACACGAAATATTCCATAAAGATAGATCCGGGAAAGTATACCCGCGATGAGCTTGTCGCGAAGATGAACGAGAAATTCCAGAACGCCGGGCTCCCCTGCAAGATGGAAGCAGTCGCGGAAACGGTCAGCGGCAGAAACGTCATCGGAATAAAGAGCGATATGACCATGACCGGACTTTCCGGCAACTTCCTGATGATAGACCGCATCAGTTCTCCTATCTACGATATCTGCAAATACAGCGACCTTGTGAACAGCGAAGCGGTGCTGACCGGAACGCGGCAGATCCCGGCGGGGCAGGAGATAGAGCGCGGCAGGAACGACTATTTCGTACTTGACGCAGGCTGGTACGACAGCGACGGAAAACCCCATCAGGAGAAGCTGCGCATTGACCTGCTCGACCCGGGCGAGGATCTCCGCACCTACTCCAGCGCGGACGCCATCGCCGACCGCATACGCGAAAAGCTCGCGGAGTACGGCTGCCCTATAGAGGTCAAAACGGTGAACGGCGCGCTCAGGCTCAGCACGCTCCAGTACGGCAGCGAGTGCCGTGTGAAGCTGGACAAGACGGACGTACCGAGCGGCTATATGGCGTACGACCTCTTCGACAACGCGGCGCTGTCTGTGCTGAAGCCCGGAAAGGAGCGCTCGGAATACACTCCCGCTTCGCTGAAGTGCTGCAAGAAGCTTGACGCAGGCATAGTCATACCCCAAAACATGAACACCCTCGCGTTCAAAATAACCACCGACCCGGTCGGAACCATTGCCGGCGGCGACCTGACTTTCGACATACCCGCGGGGACCTATTCCCGCTCGCAGCTCCAGACGAAGCTGAACGACCTGCTCGCCGCGAATTATCCGCAGCTTAAGGACAAGCTGTATTTCACTGTCGGCGACACGCTTTCCGTCAGCGCTAACGGCTCTGACGGCTGGGAGATAACCGGCATACAGTCCTATAAGGATATAACGAAAAGCCCCGCGAACAGATATCTTGTAGACGGCACGAATTACTACGACAACATAGACGGCTCCCGCCCCTCCGACCAGGAGCAGACCCTGGTATCCTACACCAACACCGACCCCTCCGGAAAGAGCACGGTAAGCCGCACGGCGGGCGAATCCATTCCTGCGGTGGAGTATAAGGACGGGTACGTTTCTTCCACGCAGCAGCAGTCGGACAAGCTGCTTTCATACGGAAACGCTTCCCCCAGCAGCACCCCAGGCACTACCTACAAGGATCCCGGTTATGAAAGCGAACTTGGAAGCGAACACACTCATCACACCCCCGCCTACAGCACGCTGAACAACGTTCTCACACAGTTCACCGAAGCGGGAACTTCGCTGCGGGACACCACGCTCAGCTTCGACCTTACCGACAAGGACGGCAGGAAAAACTCCTACTCCGTCACGATACCCAAGGGCTCCACGGCGGAACAGGCTGTCGGTAAAATAAACAGGGAGCTGAAAAATGTTGTCTCCGCTTCGGCGGACGGCAGCAGCCTGAAGCTGAAATCTAAGGATGAGGGCGAAGATGTTGAGTTCAGCAATTTCTCCGGCAATATGATGCAGTACGCGAAGAAAAGCAGCCTTGCCGGAAAGCCGGGCGCGGTCATTGACGGCGATACTGTATACGTTCCGTCAACGCTCACACTCAGCAAGGCTTCCTCGCATATCCCGCTCACCGTGGACAGCGCCAGCGACCGGCTGGCGTTCACCCTCGGCGGCAAAAGCTATGACTTACGGCTGGAAAACCGCGCTTACAGCAGCCTTTCCGACCTCGCCGCGGAGATAAACGCGAAGATGGCGGCGACAAACGGCGGTTCAACAGCCGGGGTGAAGGTAAGCGGGGACTCGCTTGTTTTCACCGGCGCACCGAAGGACGCAGGCGGAAGCAGCTTCTCAGCCTCCAGCACCTGCCCGCTGAGCAAGCAGAAAATAACCCACGACGTTATAAATTCGCCCTATTATAATCCGGCGACAGGTAACGCGGAGACCCCGGCGAAGATAACGCTTTCCTCGGTGGACAGCCACCTGCCGCTCACCATCGACAGCTCCGGCAGCAGCAATAACTACATCACGATAGACTACACCTACCCCAAAAACAGCACGGTATCCGGAATCATCACCAACAGACTCACGATCATGATCCCCGATGGAACGTACACCAGCGGGGCGGACCTCGCCAGCGCCATAAACTCCGCGATAGACATGGACGCTTCGCTCAAAGGGAAGATAACCGCGGACTATGGCAGCGGCGGGCTGACGTTTACGTCCGTTCAGCGCGGAAAGGGCTGCAGCTTCAGCAATCTTACCACTACGTCAAACATTGAGAAATACAAGAAGACCAACACAGCCGCAGGCGGAACAGCCGTTCCGGGCGAGAACAAGCTGAAATTCCCGGCTTATATCAGGAACAGCAAGTTCTCCACGCTTTTCGGCGGCGATGGCGTTGAGATAAACGACCTTAACGATACCGTGTCCATAAACGTCAACGGAACGGACTATAAGTTCAAGCTCACGCATGGCTCTTACAGCGGCAGCGACGGGCAGAACAGACTTGCCGGCCAGATAAGGGACGGTTTAAACGGCTCCGGCGTGACGGTGGACGCCAGCGGTTCAGAGCTGAAGCTCACCACCTCGAATGTCGGCGCGGGGGCTTCCGTTTCGCTGAACGCTGACAATACCTCGCCGATTTTCAAGCGCGCGGAGACCTGCAATTCCCCCAGGACAACCGACCGGAAATATACCCCGGCGTATATAATCGGCAGAGCGACAGTCGGCAATATCGAGATAAAGGACTATTTCAGCGAGATGACGTTCGACTACGCCAACAACGGACTCAGCCAGACCCTCACCGTGTCCGTCCCCGAGGGAAGCTACACCGCCGACGCTCTCGCCGCCGCCATACAAGCCAGCATCGACGGGCAGATAGGCGCAGGTCAGCTTGAGGTCGGGGTTTCATCAGGGAAGCTGTCGATAACCGCAAAAGTGGTCGGCGGCGACCAGAGAATGGGGAATTTCTCCGGCAGGCTGTTCAACAGGGTGTTCCAGGACGTGAACTATACCCGGCTGAATCCCCATACCGAAAAAGCGGGCACCACCGCAGGCTCTGCGATGTCCTATATCATCGGCAGGAATACCCTCCAGCCGGAAACGGCGGACGAGATAAAGAGCGGAAAGAATGTGCTGATATACGCCGGGCTTAACGACGAGCTGAAATTCGATTTCACCTATCAGGGGCATACCTACGAAGTCGGGTTCAATATCCCGGAAGGGTCGTACTATCCCGACGAGATAGCCGCCGCGATACAGACCGCCGGGCGCGAGGCGATGGGTAAGATGACCGATGTGAACGGCGACCCGCTCCCCGCTGAGAATTTCCACGCAACGATAGGTCTGAGCGCGATAGGAGTCAGCGAAAATTCAACGGGTATCGACAATTCCGACAAGCTGATACTCAGCTATATCGTCCCGGACAACGGAACGGTGAAGCAGGTGGACGCGATAATAGACGGCGTGCGCGGAAACTCGGCGTACAGGCTTTTCTATGACGCCACACAGTCGCCGAGGCCGTCGAGGATAATCGGAAAATCCGACCTTTCCGGCGGCGTGACGATAATCTCCGGGCAGAACGACGAGCTTACGTTCGAGCTGGACGGCGTTCCGCTGACGGTGAAGATACCTGCGGGGACTTACGATTCCCGTTCGGTATCCGAGGCGCTGAACAAGGAGCTGGAGGCGATACCCTGTCTTGTCCGGGCGGTTGACAACAACGGAAATCTGATGTTCTACACCACGGAAAACGGCGCGTACGACATAGACAAATTCACTGGCAGCGCTTCGGACGAGCTGTTCTACGGCGCGGACAAGCGCGACGACGACAATGAGATAGGTATACATTACGGCAGGCGCACGAACAGCTACATCTGGTACGACAAGACGCGCGCGGACGAACACCTCATGCGTATCAACACCACCGGCGTGACTACGGTCGACCGCGCGCTGAAAGCGATAAGCCGCCTTGATTACGCCAACGACTACCTCTCGAAGTGGCGAGCGGTCTCCGGCGCACAGCGCAACCGTTCCGAGCACGCGTACAGCGTCAACGCTACCACGGTGGAGAACCTTGAGAGCGCGGAATCCGGCATTCGCGACGCGGATATTGCGGAGGAGGTAAAAGCCGCCGCCAAGCAGAAGCTCATAATGCAGGCGCAGGGGTACATCATGTCAAAGCAGAAGGAGAACAGCCAGTCTGTTCTGGATATCATGGCGTGACGGAGGAATGCTGTGCAGTTCCGGCGAACCACACCCGCGCAGCAATGCCGATTTCCAACGGTATCCACAAAACCAGTTATAAATGAATCCGCTCCCGGAGCCAGTTCAGGCAAGGGGAGCGGCTTTTATCTGATATGAAATCAGGCTGTGCGGTCGGAAGCAAACGTTGAACAGATTACAGATTCACAAGCAAACCGCCCAGAGCCAAAAGCCCGGGGCGGTTTCCGCATATCAAAAAATCCAGGAAGCGTTTATTATCCGACTGCCATTCTGAGGACAGCCGCCGCGTCGGAAGCGTTGACCGTTCCGTCGCCGTTGAGGTCAGCCGCCGCTAGGTTTGCGCCTGCGGAAATTCCGACGGAGTACTTCAGTATCTCGGAAGCGTCGAGCGCGTTCAGGATACCGTCGTTGTTCATGTCGCCGGGAAGCGCGCTGAGTTCGCTCAGCATTACGGCGTAGTCACCCTTGCCGTCAATGCCGGGGACTGTCGACTTTCCGGTGCTGTCGAGCTTTGCACAGCCCATGAATACCAGCTTTCCGTCCACCGACTTGTACAGGTTCGCGAACCTGCCCGCAAAGTTAGCCTTGAAGCTTACTGCAATGCCTGCGGGGATATCCGCGCTGCTTACCGTGAACTGAACGCCCTCTGTTCCGGCAAGTGCTCCAGTCTTGAGCTTCCGGGTCGGGATAAGCGTGAAGTCTGTCGAAGCCGCGTTCTTTATCTGTGCGCCGTCTATTACCCAGCTCTTTACGCTGTCGACGACGAAGGTCGCTTTGCTTATCTCCCCGGATCTTATGTCCCTGAGAAGCTGCTGGAACTGCGGTCTGTCGAGGTCCTTTCCGCTCCAGCCCTTGTCTGAATACACGCGGAATTCGCCGTCGGTGCAGCGCTTACAGGTTTCTATCTGGGTTTCAATGGATATGCTGTCCTTTTTGTCGATACTCTGCCGGGCGTATATTGCCGTCATTCAACGTCCCTCCCACAGTCAGGCGGATTTCTCTTCCATGCTGTTTATGTACCGGAGAAGCTCCTCGTAAACCAGGCGCGCCGCTTCAAGGCGAAGCTGGTCATTATGTATGTCGGGGGAAATTGTGGTTACTGTGTATGTCATATCTTCATTCCTTTCTCAATGCGTTCCTTGCTATAATATATTAGGTCTGAGCTAAAATATTACGGCGTATGCGAATAAAACAGTTGAAAAGATTCCGCAGATATGATACAATATAGGCGGAGCCTTTTCTTAATAGTTTTGTGCTCCAGTTTCATCGGATCGCTGTGTTGGCGCACAGCGGTCCTTTTTATAAAGAGTACCCTATGAGCGCAGTATGGGGCTGCTGTATTCCTAAGAAATTTTATCTGTCAATTTGCTGCACCTCCTCGGTATTTTTGCATTTATTTCTTGCTGTGGCGGAATTATACCACACAATGAATATTTTGTCATTTTTTGTTTTGACACTTTGTGTATGACAGATAGAGCCGAAAATTCACGCATATGTGAAGTCTTTTATTTAAACCATCTGTTTTATAACAAAATGTACAAATTGATTGCTGAAAATTCTACATATAAGAAGCAAAAATGCCCCGTTTTTTTCATAATAAACGAGGCATTTTTATTTTACGCTGTAAAGTTTTCAATTTCAGAAGTTTCGTGAGCCGAGATATATTCCTTGTACGCGCCGATGATCGCGCTTTCAAGTTCGTGACGTGCCGCTCCGCCGATGGGGTGAGCAATGTCGTGGCTGACCCCGTAGGTATCGGTGCGGCATGGCATTGCAACGAACAAGTGGTCGGTCTGGATAAGCTTTATTTCGTGGATTGTAATGCAGCCATCAATCGTTATAGAAGAGATAGCTCTGAGATTACCGCTGTCGAATGTCTTTCTGAATGGTCACCTCTAAAAACCTTGTTTGATTGAAAATGTGTATAGCACACCGCCTGCTTCTTTCAACGAGCGAAATTTCTGATGCGACGGCGTCCATGCCGTCGCCCGGTTATTTTGCTCTGCAACATCGTGTTGCACCTCCTCGTAAGGCATACGGCCTTACTTCGTCGGCTTTCATCGCATTCGGCGCACTCTACCCATTTTCCCTTTTCAAACCGGTTTTTAGAGGTTCCCATAAATAAGTAAGCCCTCGATAGTTTCAAGCAAATATATCAGGCACAATTGCCGGATATTTCACGCTTAAAGCTGTAATTAGAAAACCATATTAAGGAATATTAGGCAATTATAATTTGCGTTTATAATTTGTCGAAAGCTTTACACTATTTCGTGACATATTTTACTGATTTTTATTGACATTTTATAATATATCATGTATAATGGAATAAAAAGCTAGCATTATGTGTTATACTATAGCTGATAATGCAGCAGGACACAATACATAATTATGAGGTGATATTATGAACTTAGCCGAAACAGCAGATGCCATTACTGACTATTTGTTAGATGACCGTTTCAAACAGGCAGTTTTAATAAACGGTGACTGGGGAACTGGTAAAACTTATTTTGCGAATGAAATTCTGACCACAAAAATACAGAATAAAGGTTATGATATTATCCGATATTCATTATATGGAGCAAATTCTTGCGAGCAAATCAAGAATGATATAAATTCAGAAATACTTATACATATTGTCGGTAAAAAATCTAGAATACCTGATAAGGCATTGCACTTTGCACCATATATATTCGAGATAGTTGCCAAAAAGTTGGAAATTGATTTCGACAACGTTGAAAAATGGACCGAGAATATAGACTTTGACACAAGCAAATTCGTTATCATATTTGATGATCTTGAAAGAGCAACCACAGAAATAAACGATATACTCGGACTGATAAATTCTTTCGTTGAAAACGAAAAAATGAAGGTAGTAATACTTGCAAACGAGAACGAAATCGGCTCCTCCAGAATATCCAGTGATTTGCCGGGCAAATTTTATATTGCAAAAGATAAAAACATTATTCTTCCTGATGAAAAAAGCGGTTATACCCAGCACTCTCATCAAGAAGTGAAAACTGGACTGAAGTATGATCAGCTAATAGAAAGAACAAAGAGTATCTTTTCTAAAGATATAGTTTATAATTCAATTAAAGAAAAGCTGATTGGGCTATCTATATCATTAACTGTGGATTTTTATGAAGTATATGGTAATATTATTAATGATTATGCACGCAATTCAAGCACAAAACAAATGTTGACCAAGTTTAAAGGCGTTGCTTTAGATTTATTTCAACTGGAAAATTGCCGAAACCTGAGAACGCTAATTTTTGCAGTAATTACATTTGATAAAATCTGCACAGCATTAAATGATCTAAGCGAACCAGGTTGTACCATAGAGTATAATATCGAAGAATACAACAAAGCATTCGATAACCTTTTAAAAGAAATCCTAAAATATGTAATATTTGAATCCATCAAATATAAAGCTGGAAGTAATCTGAGCAAAAACGAAAAATCAGAATCCTCCCTACATCTTTCATCACGCATACACGCAGGTATGAGCGAATTTAAATTTGTATACCTGTTAATTCATTTTCATGAGTTTAACGCTGTAGAAGTACGCAATTTTGTCAGCGACAAAATAAAATCAATGCTAGAAGATCAGAATGAAGAGCAAGAAAAAAATAATCTTAGCTTTTACCGTCTGTGTTCATGGGAATGGATAAACTTGTCTGATAAAAAGGTTATTGAGAACACAAATCAGCTTTTCGCTGAACTTAAATCTGAGAGATATGATACTCGCTTTTTTAAGCACATTATAGTTTTCTTATTACAATTAGACTTAAATTTCCAAGAAAAGCTAGAAGAAGTCGAACACAAAAAAGATGAATATATTGCTCTAATGAAAACATATGTAATCAACCATGAAATAAATTATGAGCTGCTAGATCAGCTAGAATTATTTGATGTTGATAACGAATTCGGAAAGAAATATAATAAACTTGTTGAACCCCTTATTTCAGCTTTTAATGATAAGAAGTTTGCTTCACAACAAAAAAACTTTGAAAATTTGTTTGCAGGAGATGACTGGGAAAATAGATTCCATAAGTTTTGTGAAGAAAATCTCGATTCATTTCTTAAGAATAAAAGCTTCCTATCTTCTATCCCTTTTAGTGCAATGAATGAAAGACTCAAATATGCAAGCAATATACAATTAAAACAATTCACTTCAGATATATGCCATATATATAATTTTTCAAACTTACATGAATTCTATCATACTGATGCACCGATTCTGGAAGAAATAATATGCAAGTTTAAAGATATGGCTCAGAATTGCGATTGCACTACTAAGCTTACATTAAATTTATGCATTGATAGGTTAAGTCGTAAGCTTGATTTATTAAAATAACTTACTTATTTGAAGTGGCAAGCTTTATTTGCATATCCCGATAACATTGGTATCGGGATACTAATACTTGTTGGTTCACTTTGATCCGTACAACACTGCTTCTTCCATCTGTATCGAATGGTGACAGCCTGGACTGGAAAAAGCCAGACCCCGCAGCCATCGCCAAAAAGGTCGTGAACTCGGTGAAATCCGGCTCCATCGTGCTGTTCCACAACGACCTTGAGAACACCACGGAAGCGCTTCCGCAGATACTTGAGCAGCTATCGCAGAAGGGGTACGAGTTTGTTCCGGTAAGCGAGCTTATCTACACCGAAAACTACACCATCGACCCTAACGGAATGCAGATCCCGATAGTCCAGAGCAATGCGGAGCTAACTCCCGAGAATGTGGACGAGGTGATGGCGCAGTACTCGGAGCAGCTCCGCAGCGCGGGTGTGTCAGACGAGCAGATGGCGCTTGCGGCTCAGGCCGTCAAGAACGGTGCCGAGATACCAGACGAGGTTTACAATGCTCTCGCTGATTACGCAATGGCGAACGGAGTAAACCCGGGAAATCTGATCCAGGAAACCGGAGAAGCTCCGGTTACAATGGATCCTGAAAGCTCCGGGGCGGAAACTTCAGACCCGGGAAGCGGATTCGGGAAGTAAAATCAGGATCTCAGAGCCGCCGCGGCGGTAAGGAAAAGACGGGCAGGCAGAACGCTTGCCCGTTTTTGGCAAGGTATAATTTAGC
>UMHV01044333.1_pt1 | contig 27639 bp, 27 predicted proteins | sample 1965621 | NCBI WGS metagenome assembly UMHV01 (sample SAMEA4836108, study PRJEB28245) | human gut metagenome | biome: gut microbiome; material: fecal sample | place: Denmark | collected 2008 | reverse complement strand
TTTTGTTTTTTCTCTGTCTACTCTAGGGGTAGCATATCAATGCACCGCAGGGGCCTTTTTTGTGCAGGTCCTTTCCGAAAGGGGAAAACCATGGTATACTGTGTTGAAGAGAATTTGAATCTGGAGGAACAAAGATGAATGATATGAAGGCAAAGACCGGTGCACTGCTAAAGGAGATGGCCGTCCTGACCGGGGCGGTCGCGATCATTGCGGCGGGCGTCTACTTTTTTCTGGTGCCGAGCCATACATCCGTCAGCAGCATTTCCGGCCTTGGCATCGTGCTGTCCAATTTTGTGCCGCTGCCCTTGTCGGTCATTACAATGATCCTGAACGTTGTGCTTCTCATTGTCGGGTTCTTTACCTGCGGCAGAGAGTTTGGCGCAAAGACCGTTTACACCAGTGTGCTGCTACCAGTGTTTCTGGGGCTATTTGAAAAGCTATTCCCGGAGGCTGGCTCGATGACTGGCAGTCAGGAGCTGGACGTGGTGTGCTATATCCTGGTGGTCAGCATCGGGCTGAGCATTTTGTTCAACCGCAACGCGTCCTCCGGCGGGCTGGATATCGTGGCGAAAATCATGAACAAGTACCTGCACATGGAATTGGGAAAAGCCATGTCTCTGTCGGGGATGTGCATAGCGCTTTCCGCAGCGCTGGTCTATGATAAGAAAACGGTGGTCCTGAGCATTCTGGGCACTTATTTCAACGGCATCGTGTTGGATCATTTCATCTTCGACAACAGCATCAAGCGCCGCGTCTGCATCATCACCGAAAAAGAGGAGGCGCTGCGGCAGTTTATCATCAACGATCTGCACAGTGGTGCGACCATGTACGAGGCCATCGGCGCATACAATCTGGAAAAACACAACGAGATCATTACCATCGTGGACAAGAGCGAGTATCAGAAGCTGATGAACTTTATCAATCGGGAGGACCCCAAAGCGTTTGTCACCATTTACAATGTGTCCAGTGTGCAGTATCAGCCCAAGACCTGAGCACCGGATGTGAAAGGAGACCCTATGAACATTACAGTTTATCTTGGAGCAAATGAAGGAAACACCCCGGCATTGAAAGCGGCCGTGCAGGAGCTTGGGCGCTGGATCGGGGAGAGCGGGAATGCGCTGATCTACGGCGGGTCCCGAAGCGGCCTGATGGGGGCACTGGCGGACAGTGTATTGGCTGCGGGCGGAGAGGTGACCGGCGTAGAGCCGGAGTTCTTCGTCAAAGGGGAACTTCAACACGATGGCCTCACGGAGCTGATCGTCACAAAGGATATGACCGAACGGAAGACGAAGATGATCGAGCTGGGCGATGCGTTCATTGCGTTTCCCGGCGGGACAGGTACGCTGGAAGAGATCGCAGAGGTGATGTCCAAAGTCTCGCTGAAACATCTGGATGCGCCCTGCATTCTGTACGATCTGGATGGCTATTATACAGGCCTGCGGATGCTGCTGAGCCACATGATCGAAACGGGCCTGTCGTCTGAAGAGCGGCAGAAAGGAATCTATTTTGCAAAGAATCTCGCGGAGATCAAGGCAATTTTGAACCGTTGATTTTGCAAAATGAGCCGAATCAAAATGACGCAGATACGATTGAAACTGAACAAATAAAACAAAGAGTAAATCACGAGAAAGCCGTCCGCAACAAAATTTCATCTGCATCAAAAACGCATAGAATGAAAAGAATACAAATCGTATAGCTTGTTTGAGCGGCACATTTCTACAGCGAAAAATTGACTCGAATGCCGCGCCGTTTTATGCTATAATAGTCCATAGAAAAGGAGCGTGGAGTATTTGGAACTGGAGCAAGCGCAGAAGCGCGTGGAAGAACTGCGCGCGGTGATCGAAAAGAACAACCGCCTTTATTACGATCAGGATGCCCCCGAACTGGAGGATTTTGAATACGATGCCCTGACACGGGAGCTGAAAGAATTGGAAGCACAGTTCCCGCAGCTGGTCACACCCAACTCACCGACGCAGCATGTCGGCGGGACCCCCAGCGGACGGTTTGCCAAGGTCACACACGCGGTCAAAATGGAAAGTCTGTTGGATGCGTTTTCGTTTGACGAACTGCGCGACTTTGACCGCCGGGTGCGTGAAGCAGGCGTCGAACCGGAATACGTGGTGGAGATCAAGATCGATGGCCTTTCGTGCAGCCTGGAATACGAAAACGGTACGCTGGTGCGGGCTTCCACCCGCGGCGACGGTGTGGTCGGCGAAGACGTGACGGCCAATGTCAAAGCCATCCGGAAGATTCCCAAACAGCTGAAGGATGCACCGGAGTTTCTGGAAGTGCGCGGTGAGGTGTATATGCCGCATGAAGCGTTCCAGCACCTTTGCGCCGAGCAGGAATTGCAGGGAGCGGCCCCCTTTAAGAATCCGCGCAATGCAGCCGCCGGTTCGCTGCGCCAGAAGGATTCAAAAATCACCGGGAGCCGTGGGCTGTCGATCTTTATCTTCAATGTGCAGCAGATTCGCGGCAAGGAACTGACTACCCATGCAGAGAGTCTGGACTACCTCAAGAGCCTGGGCCTGCCGGTCTCGCCGCGCTATCACGTGGTGCACAACATCGAAGACGCCATTGCTGAGATCGAGCAGATCGGCCAGAACCGCTCGAAGCTCGATTTTGATATGGACGGTGCCGTCATCAAAGTAAATGCTTTTGCACAGCGCGATTTGATGGGTTCGACCAACAAATTCCCGCGCTGGGCCATTGCATTCAAGTACCCGCCGGAGGTCAAGGAGACGACGCTGTGTAGCATCGAAGTAGCCGTTGGCCGCACAGGAGTTCTGACCCCGACGGCCTGCTTTGACCCGGTCTTTCTGGCGGGGACTACCGTAGCGCGTGCGACGCTCCACAACGAGGACTTCATCCGTCAGTTCGGCCTCTGCATCGGGGATACCATTCAGGTGCGCAAGGCGGGTGATATCATTCCGGAGGTCATCGGTGTGACCCGCCATGCGGAAGGCGCACAGCCCTATGAGATGCCCACAGTCTGCCCGTCCTGCGGCGCACCGGTTGTGCATCTGGAAGATGAGGCGGCACTGCGCTGTGTCAACCCGGAGTGCCCGGCACAGGCACTCCGCAACATCATCCATTTTGCTTCCCGCGATGCCATGGACATCGACGGCCTCGGTACGGCGGTTGCAACGCAGCTGGTGGATAAGGGGCTGGTGCACTCGGCGGCAGACCTTTATACCCTCACGCTGGAGCAGCTGCTGACGCTGGAAAAATTCAAGGAAAAGAGTGCGACCAATCTGCTGCAAGCCATCGCGCACTCCAGGGAAAACAATCTGGACAAGCTGCTGTTTGGCTTCGGCATCCGGAACATCGGCGATAAGGCTGCGGCTCTGCTGGCGGAACATTTCGGTTCGCTGGAAGCCATCCGGGAGGCGACCGAGGAGCAGATCAGCGAGATCGACGGCTTTGGCGGTGTGATGGCCCAGAGCGTGACCGAGTTCTTTGCAAAAGACGGCACGACCGACCTTGTCCATCGTCTGGCGGATGCCGGATTGAATATGCAGTGGAAGGGAGAGCCAAAGGGCGACAAACTTGCCGGAAAAACGCTGGTCGTGACCGGCACACTGGAGACCCTTTCCCGCAATGAGGCGGAAGCGCTGATCGTAAAGAACGGCGGCAAGGCCAGCGGTTCCGTCTCGAAAAAGACGGCCTATGTGGTGGCCGGAACGGCGGCAGGCTCGAAGCTGACCAAAGCACAGGCCCTTGGTGTGCCGGTGCTGACCGAAGCAGAGTTCCTCGCCCTGTTGAACGAGGAACCAAAGCCGGAAGCCTGAATCTTTCCGGCGTCCTGAATAAAAGAAGAACCCCATCAAACGCCCGTACAGTGGAACACGCTGTGCGGGCGTTTGTGCTGCCCGGTTCTATCTTCCGCCCGGCTGCATACAGTGATGACAAGAGACGCGGAAGGAGAATGCAGGATGGACGAGTATTATCAGGTGGTTCAATCGCTGCCAAGCTGGCTGGCCCGGCCGCTCCTGGACATGCCGTCGGCCCTTGCGCCCGATGTGCAGGAGCTTCGGCTGCGGGTGGGCTGTGCGCCAGCGTTCACGATGCGCGGGGCAGTCTGCACACCGCAGGAAACAGCGCGGGAGCTTGCCTCCTTACAGCGGATGCTTCTGACGCCGCAGCAGATGGAGGAGATCTTGTTCACGCTGTGCGGCGGGTCGGTCCACACGCATCAGACGGAGATCGCGCAGGGGTATGTGACGGGTCCCTCCGGGTGCCGGGCGGGCCTTGGTGGGCGCTTTCTGCAAAACCCGGAACAGGGCATCGTTTTGCAGGAACTGACCTCCGTCAACCTGCGCATTGCGCGGGAGAAAACCATCCCGCTCCCAGAGGAACTGTGTGCAGCCTTGCAGACGCATTTCATCGGGATGCTTCTCGTAGGCGAGCCGGGCAGTGGCAAAACGACGCTTCTGCGCAGCATGGCGCGGGAGCTTGTCCGCCAGAAAAAGCTGGTCTCGGTCATCGACGAGCGGCGGGAGTTGTTTTCGGGCAGCTCCCGGCGGAAGTCCCCCGGTGAAGCGCTGGATGTGATCGCCGGTATCCCGAAGGGACAGGCTGTGCAGATGGCGTTGCGGACGCTCTCGCCGCAGATCCTTTTGTTGGACGAGCTGGGCGGTCTGGATGAGGTGACAGCGCTCGAACAGGGGCTTTTCAGCGGCGTGGACTTTATCGCAACGCTCCATGCAGCGTCCCCGGAAGAAGCGGTCGGACGCCCCCAGGTGCAGGCGCTGCAGGCGCGGGGGGCACTCCATGTGCTGGTCTGGCTCAAAGGGCGGGCGGAGCCGGGGCAGGTGCGGGAGGTGCGGTTTTTATGAGCAGTCTCTTTTTGCATGGCATCGGGGCGGTCTGCCTGGTATTCTGCGGCTGGTGCGTTGGCGATGGGGTCTGCATCCGTGCAGAGGCACATCGGCAGGCACTGCAAAAGACCATTGCCCTACTGGAACGCATCCGCCGGGAGATCGAATTTCGGCGTACGGATCTGAGAGCTTTGCTTTGTGCTATGCAGCGGGAGGGTCTTGTGGGGCAGGCAGAGCATTCGCTGCAAACGCTGGCTCCCGATCCGGCACTGACCCGGCGGGAGCAGAACGTGTTCCGGGCGTGCATGGCAGGGCTGGGCCATGCAGAAGCAGCGCAGGAATGCCGGCAGCTTGCATTTTACATCCAGCAGTTCGAGGCGTTTCAGACAGAGCTTGCACCGCAGCTGCGGCAAACGAACGAGCTTTCGCATAAGCTTGGCCTTGCGCTGGGGCTGGCGGCTGCAATTTTGCTGATTTGAGCGGAGAGGATGAAAAAGATGGAGATCGACCTGATCTTTAAGATCGCGGCCATTGGCATCATCGTAGCGGTGCTGAACCAATTGCTGATCCGCTCCGGGCGGGAGGACCAGGCGATGATGACGACACTGGCAGGGCTGGTCGTGGTCCTGTCCATTCTGGTGAAACAGATCAGCGCCCTGTTCGTGACCATCAAATCCCTGTTCGCACTATGAGTGCGGCGGCAGCGGCCTTTGGTCTGGCGCTTGTGGCAGCATTGCTTTATACGGTGCTCAGACGCAGTGTCCCATCCTACGCGCTGCTGCTTTCGCTGGGGGCGGCACTGGTGCTTTTGATGCGGGTCGGGTCTGCATTCCGGGCGGCGCTCCTCGGCATCGTCCGCCTGGGGGAGCAGACGAACGGCGCAGCCTTTTCGTGCCTGATGAAGAGCGCGGTCGTTCTGCTTCTGACGGACTATACCCACACCCTCTGCGAAGAAGCCGGAGCGGAATCGCTGGCGTGGTGCGTCGAGCTGGCCGGCCGCTGTCTGGTGCTTGCGGCGGCGTGGCCGCTGCTGGAAGAGATTTTACAGCGGATTGGGAGTATGACGGGATGAACAACTGGGATGTGCGCCTTCCGGGCGCAGAGACGTGGGGGCCTTATCTGGAACAAAGCCCGGTATCGCCTGCGGCGTTTGCAGAAGACCCCTGGGAGGCTCTGCGCAGTTTTCTGCCGGAGGCCCTGCCCTCGGCCCTGCATACCGCTGCAAGCGGGTATGCGGCGGTTCTGACCTTTCTGGTGCTGGGTGCCGTCATCGCACTGCTGTTGTTGGGCGGCCATGCGGATGGAACATTGCTGGACCTCGTCTGCGCAGGGGGCTGCGGAGTCCTACTATGGGAGAAGCTCGTGGCCTTTTCCGAAACGCTCTGCACCCAGATCGAAAGCTGGAACCGGTTTCTTCTGGGTTTTCTGCCAGTGTATGCAGGGGTCCTGACCCTGGGCGGCGAGAGCGTGGCAGGCGCTTCGGCAGGCGGTTTTCTTCTGACGCTGCTGTGTGCTCTGGCGCAGGGGCTCACGGTGCTGGTGCCGCCGCTGCTTCAATGCTATCTGGCCTTGAGCATGGCCTGCTGCATCTGTGCGGAAACCGGGCTGGGGAGCTTTTGCAAGGCGGTTGGCAGTGCGCTGGAAAAGCTGCTGGGGTGGGCGGGCAAACTTCTTGTTGCTCTTTTGGGTCTGGAGCGCATCTCAACGCTGCAGCTGGACCGTGCGGCCCTTCGCACCGGGCAGCTTCTGACCGGGACGGTGCCGATCATCGGGGAGACGCTGCGCGATGCCTCGGAGACGGTACTGTCGAGCCTTCAGCTTTTGAAAAGCGGGCTGGGGCTGGCTGCACTGTTGACCATTGCAGCAGAATTCGTGCCGGTCTATCTGGGAATGCTTATCCAGCTGGGTCTACTTTCCGGATGCGGACTTCTATGCGGAATGATGGGCAGTGAGCGCTGCCAGAGCCTTCTGGAATGTTTTGCAGAGGCGCTCCGCTGCATGATGGCAGTGACGGCGCTGTTTGCGGGGCTTGCTATTGCAGGCACGGCACTGCTCTTTGTGGTAGGGGGTGGATGAAGTGCAGAACATCAAAGCGGCGGTGGCAGTTTTCTGCACGGCGTGTATCTGCGCGGAGCTGACCGCACAGCTCACAGGGCAGGGATGGGCCCGGCGCAGCATAAAAGCGGTGGCTGGGTTTATATATTTTAGCAGTGGTCCTCTGTGTGCTTCCGCAGGCAAAAGGGGAGTGGCAGACGTTCGCTCTCCCGGCGGCGTCTTCGGTGGAATTGGGAACACAGAAGGAGACTGTGCTTCGTGCGGCGGCGTCTCAGCTGGAAGAAACTTTGGAAGCTCGCTGCCGTGAGGAGCTGGGCGCAGATGTCGCCATCCGCATCGAGCTGGAAGAGACAGCGGAGGGCGTACAGGTCCATTCCCTGACGGTGACGCCGACGGGAGAGGTAGAAGAAACGCGGGATGCGGTAGAGGAACTGCTTCAACATACGCTGGGCGTACCACCTGTGTGGAACGTACCCGGCGGGGAGAATGCGCCATGAAACAGCGGGGAGAAGGAACGACATTCGATTTCCGGGCACTGCTGGAAAAGCAGAACCGCACCCGACTGGCCGTGGTGTTGGGCGGCGCGGCGATGCTGTTGCTGCTGCTCTCCGAACTGCTGCCCGTAACGCCGCCTGCGGAACCATCCGCGGCGTCGGCTTCCCAGGCGTCAGCCTACCGGGAGCGGCTGGAAGCACAGCTCCAGGACCTGATCGGGCAGATCGACGGGGCCGGGGCCACGACCGTGATGGTGACACTGGAAACCGGGGAGGAGACCGTCTATGCTACGGACACGCAGTCGGGACAGACCCAAAGCCAGGAAACGCATGTGCTGTTGGATGACGGCACGGCTCTGGCGCAGACGGTCTATTATCCGCAGGTGTGCGGGGTCGCGGTCGTCTGTGACGGCGGGGGAGATGTCCGGGTCGCTGCACGGATCACCGAGCTTGTGCGGGCATTGCTGGATATTTCGTCTACCCGGATCTGTGTAGAACAGCGCCGGCCCTGACCGGCTGTTTCCGAACCATTAAGTCGCAGAGACAAGGAGGAACATTTCCATGAGAGCTATTTCCAAGAACACCCGAAAAGTGACGGCGCTTACCCTGGCGGCGGCTCTGGTCGTTGCGGTCTATCTGAACTGGCAGTATGCGCGGGCGGGCGTCACGCTGGAGGAAAATGCCGTCCAGGTCGCGGCAGGAGCAGACACGGCGGACGAAGCCTCCGCGCCCATTCTGGACGGCCTGATGACCGAGGCGGAAGCCGTTTCCAGCGCCAACAAGAATTATGGAGAAGCACAGCTCGTCAGCGTAGCGAATCACAGCGGCTCCAAGTTCTTTGAGGAGGCCCGGCTCAAGCGAACCAAGGCACACGACGAAGCAATGGACGCCGTGCAGAAAGCTTTGAAATCGTCGTCGCTCTCCGCAGAAGAGAAAAAGAGCTACACCCAGCAGTTGACCGGCAATCTGGAAGATCTCCATGCGGAAAATGAGATCGAAACGATGGTCAAGGCCAAAGGCTTCGCGGACTGCCTCTGCTTTTTGCAGTCCGGTCGGGCAGACCTGACGGTGATGACCTCCGGCGACGCACTGACGGCAGCACAGGTGGCGCAGATTCGGGATATCGTCCTGAGCAAAAGCAGTGTGACGGCGCAGAACATCACCATCGTAGAGGTAAAATAAGAGAGCGGTTGCGGGGGTCCGCCGGATGTGGTAATATAAAGAGGAACAAACAAAGCGGGTCTGCCACCCGGCGGGCCCCACAGGAGCGTCTATGAAAGAACCAAAACTGAAGACTGTTTACGTCTGTTCCAACTGCGGGGAGACCAGCCCGCGCTGGATGGGCCGCTGCCCCAGCTGCGGCAGCTGGAACACCATGAACGAAGATGTGGTCGCAGAGGCCCCCAAGGCGGGGCTTACCGGCGGAAAAGCCGCTGCCCCTGCCCGGCAGGAGGGAGTGACCTCGCTGACGGCGAAGCGCCTGTCGGAGATCAGCACGACCGAGGAGAAAAGCCGCATTCTGACCGGCATCTCCGAACTGGACCGTGTGCTGGGCGGCGGCATCGTGCTGGGCGGTGTGGTCCTGCTCAGCGGTGAGCCGGGCGTGGGCAAATCCACCATGCTGCTGCAGCTTTGCGGTGCCATCTCCAACCAGCACACGGTTTTGTATATTACGGGGGAAGAGTCGGTGCGGCAGGTCAAGCTGCGTGCCGCGCGGCTCAAGATCCCGCAGGAGAACATCTATCTGGTAGCCGAAAACGACGTGGACGAGATCTGCGGCCTGATCGAAAAGGAAAAACCGGACCTTGTGGTCATCGACTCCATCCAGACCATGCGCTGCATGGACATTTCCTCTTCGTCCGGCACGGTCAGCCAGGTGAAGGAAAGCGCGGCCCGGCTGCTGGCAGTGGCCAAAAAGCAGGAGATCCCGATGTTCATCGTGGGGCATGTCAACAAGGACGGTGCCATTGCTGGCCCCAAGGTCATGGAACACATCGTGGATACGGTGCTATACTTTGAAGGCGACAAAATGCTGCCTTACCGCATCCTGCGGGCGGCCAAAAACCGCTATGGCTCCACGAATGAGCTGGGCATGTTCGATATGACGGGGCAGGGGCTGGAAGAGATCGAAAACCCCTCGCAGATGCTTCTGGAAGGGCGTCCGCTCGGCGTTTCCGGCAACTGCGTTGCCTGCACGATGGAGGGCAGCCGCCCCATTTTGAGCGAAATTCAGGCACTTGCGACGAAAACGAATTTCCCGGCACCGCGCCGCGCCTGCAGCGGCTACGATTACAACCGCATGAACCTTCTCATTGCGGTCCTTGAAAAACGCGCCGGGTATTTCTTCGGCAACCTGGATGTGTATATCAACATCGTCAGCGGCATCACGCTGCGGGATACCGCCTGCGACTTGGCGGTCTGCCTCAGCATGGTCTCATCGCTGCTGGACTGCCCGGTCAGCGACAAATTGATCGCCATCGGTGAAGTCGGTCTGGGCGGCGAGGTGCGCAGTGTGCCCAACCTGGAACAGCGTCTGCGGGAGGCGGAACGCATCGGTTTTGAACGTGCCGTCGTGCCGAAGCACAGCCTTGCGCATCTGAACCCGGCGGATTATCCGGGCATGAAGCTCGTAGGGGCGGCTTATATCTCGGATGCGATCCATGCTTTGAAAAACGATCGCCTTTAATGGAAATGATAAGGAAACGATATGTCCATCTATCTTGATGAAAAGAATCCCAGCAAGCACAAACCGTTCGATGATGCTTCGGCGGACATTGTGGAGTATGTGCGTTATCTGGAAGTGATCGCAGGCAAAAGCGCGAACACAGCGTTCAGCTATTACTGCGATCTGCGCGGCTTCAGCCGCTTTATGAAGCGCCGCAGGGGCCTTGTGGCAGAGGATGCGGAACTGAAAGAGATCGACCCCAAAGGGCTCGACACCGCATTCTGGGGCAGCGTGGCAAAAGAGGACGTTTACGAATATCTGTATTTTCTGAACCGTGAATGCGGAAACAAAAAGTCCTCCACCGCCCGGCGGCTGGCCAGCCTGCATGGGTTTTATGACTATCTGGTCAATCAGGTCAACCGCCTTTCGCAGGACCCGACGGCCTCCATCAAACCGCCCAAGCAGGATAAAGTTCTGCCCAAATATCTGACGGCGGAGCAATCCATGCAGCTGCTGGAAAGCACCCAGCATCAGAGCGATTTCCCGGAACGGGATTACTGCATGGTCGTGCTGTTTCTGAACTGCGGGATGCGTCTGGCAGAACTGGTCGGGATGGACCTTGGCGACATTGACCTGGAACAGCGGCAGATCCGGTTGTTCGGCAAAGGCCACAAGGAGCGCATGGTCTACCTGAATGATGCCTGCATCGAAGCGCTGCAATTGTACCTGAAGAAACGGAATACGATGGAAGGTCTGGACCCTAAGGAAAAGGCCGTTTTTGTGACCCGCCGCATGAAAGACCGCATCTCGAACCGCCGCGTGGAACAGCTGGTGACAGGTGCCATGAAGGCGGCAGGGTTGAAGGGCTTTTCGACCCATAAGCTGCGGCATACAGCAGCTACGCTGATGTACCAGACCGGCAATGTGGATATTCTGACGCTCAAGCAGCTGCTCGGCCACAGCAGTGTGGGCACGACCCAGATCTATACGCATCTGCAAGAATTTCAGGTTCGCGCAGCCATTGAGCAGAACCCGCTGGGGGAAGTCCGGAAGACAAACTTGGATACAACAAAGCAGGAAGCGGGGGAGACCCACGGGGGAATTTCGTCGGACGGTGCAGAAATGGACGCAGGAGCGAAGGATGCTCCGGATGATGCAGCCGAAACGCCGACCGGGCCGATGGAAGCCTTTGATGGGGCGGCCAAAGATGGTTTCCGCGTAGATGTTTCGGCGCTGCGTGAGCCGGATGCAAGCGAAAAAACGGAGCACTAAAATGGATTATACGAAACTTTCAGGTGCTTATACGGTTCGGCAGCTATTCTGTGACGATATTCCGTCGATTTTTGCACTCTGTGAGAAAAATCCGCAGTATTATGAGCATTGTCCGCCGTTTGTGACGCCGGAAAAGATCGAAGCCGATCTGAAGGCCATGCCGCAGCGCAAGGCCGGTCAGGAACAGGATAAGTATTATCTGGGCTATTTTGACGTCCACCAGCGGCTTGTGGCTGTGATGGATTTCATCGACCATTATCCGGATGCGAAAAGTGGGTTCATCGGATTCTTTATGATGGAGAAAGACCTGCAAGGAACCGGCGTCGGAAGCTCGATCATCACTGAGCTGTGTGCCTGTCTGGCGCAATGGGATTATCAATACATTCGTTTGGGTTATGTGGATGGAAACGAACAAAGCAGATCGTTCTGGCTGAAGAATCAATTCACAGACACCGGCTTGAGAGATCATACAAACAATTACACCGTCGTTGTGATGAATCGTTTCTTGACAAAAGTGTAGATCAAAAAGCAGAAAAAACAGACCAAGAATACACCAATTGCATACATACTGCAAAAAGGCCGCTGGAGCTCAAAATCGAGCTCAGCGGCCTTAATTGGAAAAATTGGAGAAAAGAGGGCTTTTTCACTCCCCTATATTTCACATAACGTGCATTATACGAAACTTATGTCGTTGAAAAACAGGCCCCCTCTTCTGCTGTATTCCACGCGCACAGCTTTGCCGGGAGGCTCGTTTTTCGTTTCAGTTTCAGGCTATGTGTGTGTTGCGCCGGGTCTGGTTTATTCCGGCAGCGGCGTGATCTCAAAATATGTACAGATGGCTTCATAGTAAGCGCGGGCGGTTCGCCTGCAACCCTCTTCACTGCCAAACTGTGCAACATCGGCGGCACTGGTCACAAAGCACTGCTCTGCCAGAACGGCCGGACAGTTTACATCTTCCAGGATGGTAAAGCTGCGCTCTGCCCGCACTTCGGTGTGGCTAGTCTCGACCAGCTGCTTTGCTTCTCCGATGTAATAAATATAACGGACTCCCCCGCGCCCCCGCAGACTGGCCCCGGCGGAACGCATGGCGCTGGCCAGGCGTTTCGCGAAATAATAGCTTTCCTGATGCCAGGTGCGGCCCGGCACACTGGGATAGCACTCGAACCCGGAGGCTGTGGAGCCTTCCGGTGCAGAGTTTCCGTGGATGGAAAGCAGCAGGTCCGGCGAGAGCGCATTGGCCGCAGCGGCGCGTTCTGCTGGCTTTGCCGTGGCGTCATAGCTTTCGCGTGTCTGGAGCGGGATAAAATTAGGGTCGGCCTCCAGCCACCTGCGCAGTGTTTCGGCGGTAGCTGCCGTCATCTCCTTTTCCGTTACGATCCCCTGCGCGCCGGGGTCCGAGCCGCCGTGCCCGGCATCGATCGCAATGCGATAAGGCGGCGGGCCGAAGGTGGGACGGAAATCATCATCGTCTACGGCGGGTGTTCCCTGCCCGATCGTAAAGGCTGCATGCCACAAATAAAGGCCGAAACAGATCCCGATGAAACAGAGGCAGAGAACGACCGCGTGACGAAATGAAAAGGCCTGATTTTTCTGTTTCTTTTTGCGATGGACTGCATGTTTTGCCATATAGACTTCCCTGCTTTGAATAAAACAAAACCTGCCCGCGAGATGGCTTCCGGGGCAGGTTTCCGGGAAATGCCCGGAGAAATTTTACTTCAGTTCGACCACGGTCACGCCGCTTTCCCCCTCGCCGTAACGGCCAAGGCGGAAGCTCTTGACCATGCGGTTTCCGCGCAGATGCTTGTGGATGGCCGTGCGCAGTGCACCGGTGCCGTTGCCATGGATCAGATAGACCACGGTCTGGCCGTTCAGGATAGCGCGGTCGATGAAGGAATCCACCTCCGGCAGTGCCTCATCGACCGTCAGGCCCAGCAGATTGCACTCCATTTTGGCGCTGCGCTGCACCCGCTCTACCCTGCCGTTCGGGCGGTTGGCGTCACCGGTCAGGCGGGAATACCGCTGCTGCGCCTTGGTCTTGGCCTGCGGTTCCTTGACCAGCTTTTCGGGCTGCTTCAGGCCCAGGAGCGGAACTTTGGTCTTGATGATTCCGGCGCGAACGAGGACATCGCCGTTTTTATCCGGCAAAGCCAGCACCGTTGCCAGCTGATTCAGCTCGGCGATGCAGACCTCCTGCCCCACCTTGACCTCCTTCAGCGGCACAAATTCCTTGACCGGGTTGTGCACGACCTCGGTGCCGATGAAGAGCTTTTCCGATTCTTTTTTGGCGATCTCCCGCGCACGCTGAGCCTTCTGCTGAGTGCTCATCCGCTCATCCTTTTGGAGCTGACGAAGCTCATCCGTCAAAGCGTATGCTTTGCTTTCCACCTGCTGCGCCAGTGCACGGGCCTTGGCGCGGGCTGCTTCCAGCTCATTTTCGCCCTGCTGGATGAGTTCGTCCCGCTTTTTGCGGGCGGCATCCAGCTGATGGGCAGCCTCATTGCGAAGCTCTTCCACCTCGTCCTGGCTTTCCTTGAGCTGCAGTTTCAGGTCGTCCAGCTGGCCCAGAACCGCATCCAAACGCTTGTCCTCTGCCGAAAGATGCTGCTGTGCCGCTTCGATGACGCGCTCTGGGATGCCGAGCTTCTCGCTGATGAGGAAGGCGTTGGATTTGCCGGGAACGCCGACGCTCAGCTTGTATGTGGGGCACAGCGTCTCAAGGTCAAATTCACAGCTGGCATTGACGACGCCTTTCGTTTCCAGAGCGAAGACCTTCAGCTCTGCATAGTGGGTGGTCGCCATCAGCAACACACCACGGCGGCGCAGCTCCTCGATGATGGCAACTGCCAGCGCAGCACCCTCGGCGGGGTCTGTGCCTGCTCCCAGCTCGTCCAGCAGGACCAGTGTGCGGGGCATGGCCAGTTCCAGGATGCCTGTGATCTTCTTCATGTGGCCGGAGAAGGTGGACAGGCTCTGTTCGATGCTCTGCTCGTCGCCGATGTCCACGAGGAACTCGTCAAACACGCAGATCTCGCTGCGCTCGTCAGCAGGAATAAGGAAGCCGCATTGTGCCATGGCACACAGCAGACCGGCCGTTTTCAGGGTGACCGTCTTGCCGCCGGTGTTCGGGCCGGTGATGATGAGCGAATCGTAGTCTCTGCCCAGCGCGATATCCACCGGGACACACTTTTTGGGGTCGATGAGCGGATGCCGTGCCCGGATGAGTGAGAAGGACGAATAGGTCCGCACGGCAGGCTTGAAGGCCTTCATGTCCAGCGCCAGCCGTGCCTTGGCCAGCAGGACGTCGATCTCCAGCATGGCCTTATAGCTGTATTGGAATTGCGGCTCAATGGCGGCAACCTGTGCCGTGAAGGCAACCAGAATGCGCTCGATCTCCTGCGCCTCCTGAGCGCGGTATTGCAGGATGCGGGCATTTGCCTCCACGACGGCCTGCGGTTCCACAAAGACCGTTGCGCCCGTAGAGGAGACATCGTGGATGATGCCGCTCACTTCGCCGCGGTATTCACTTTTGACCGGGACGACATACCGGCCGTTTCGCATGGAAACGACGCTCTCTTGCAAATATTTGGAGGTGTCCATGTTGCGGACCATAGTTTCCAGACGGTCGCGGATGCTGTTTTCGGTGGCGTGGATCTTCTTGCGCAGCTCATTCAATGTGCGAGAAGCCGTGTCAGCCATGGCATCCGGTGCCAGAATGGCGCTGGAGATCTGCTGCTCCAGGCCGGGCTGCGGGGCCAGCGCGTAGAACAGGTCGTCGGTCGGCAGCGCCTCGTGATCCGAGGAACCGTACCAGCTGCTCAGATTCTGGAAGTTGCGGAGTGCGCCCGCCACCATCAGCAGTTCTCCCATCGAGAGGACACCGCCCTTGACAGCGCGCGTCACCAGCTGGCTGACACCTTCCACACCGCCGAACCGGGGCGAACCGTTTTTGATGAGCAGGCTGTTGATGGCGTCTGTTTGTTCCAGCGAATAGCGGACCTCGTCCGGGTCGCACTGGGGCTCCAGCGCCAGCATCTGCGCTTTGGCCTCCCGGCAGACACAGCCCTCGGCTGCGCGGGCAATGATCTTATCAAGCTCAAGTGTTTTTAAGTAGCTTGTTTCCATAGTAATGATCCCTTTAGAATTTGTTCGGTCAGGGCAGAACGGATTTCAGAAATGAATAGCTCTTCAGCGGCTTATCGAGGTGGGTCAGTGCGTATTGCTCTGCCACCGCCGACAGCTTGGCCAGACTGCCGACCGAGATCTTGAATGCAAATATTTTTTTGTCCTCTACGAGGCAGATGTGCCGCAACGCATACAGCGCACCGGCGTCCAGGTTGCACGGCTTCCCTGCCTTCTGCGCACAGTCCGGGCAGAGCAGATAGCCCTCCTGTGGGTCGAGATAAAACGACGCATCGTCATACTTTCCGCACACGTTGCAGCAGGCAAGCTGCGGCAAAAAGCCGCACTCGCTCATGGTGCGCAGCTCGAACACTGCCTTGATGACGCGCAGATCCGCTTTCTGGCGGCTGATCATGTACAGGCAGTTGAGCAGAAGCCGAAGCTCCTTGCCCGCTTCGGTGCCGGTCGGCGAGAGCGAGACCGCCATCTCATCCAGATACATGGCAAGCCCCATCCCCTCGATGGAGGAAGAAACTCCGTGGAAAATGGTGTTGACCGAAGCCTCCCGGACCGTGTACATATTCCGCCCCGGAACAAGGACAAATTCCGAGTAACAAAAAAGCCCGCAGGCGCTGAATAATTTACTCTTCAGCCGCAGGCTGTTCGGCGCCGAAGCCGAGATCACACCAAGCTCCGGTGTCAGGATGGTCAGGATCCGGTCAGCCTCTTTGTACCGGGTCTCCCGCAGGACGAGCCCCATCGTTACGATCGTATCCATCAGTATCTTCTCCTGCCGGAACAGCAGGCTGTTCCGCGTTCTGCTGCCTGTAATCCAGGTAGCGGAGGATGTTTCCGGTGCAGGCAAATGCCTGCCAGCGTGCGTCAGCGTCCATAGGCCTCCCCTTTCTGCGCGGCAGATGCCGCCCATGATAGTGTTGCCTTTATCCTAGCGCACCACCCGTGGAAAATCTGTCCGAATCGCGGCGCAGGCTCAGCGATTGTTCGGGTTCTGCTTGAAACCAAAGTTGTTCAGCAAAAACTCATTGTCACGCCAGTCGGCTTTGACTTTGACCCAGCACTGCAGGTTGACACGGCAGCCGAGGAACTCCTCGCAGTCTGCACGGGCCGCGCTGGCGATCTTCTTCAGCATCGCGCCGCCCTTGCCGATGACCATGCCCTTGTGGCTCTCACGTTCGCAGTAAATGTTGACGTCGATGTCCACAAGGTCGGTGCCGGGACGCTCTTTGAAGCGCTCCACCACGACAGCGATGCCGTGCGGGATCTCGTCCCGCATGAACAGCAGCGCCTTTTCGCGGATGACCTCAGCCACCAGCTCTTTTTCGGGCATGTCCGTGTAGGCGTCATCGTCAAAATAGTGAGGGCCTTCTACCGCATACTGGCTCAGCGCGTCGAACAGCTCCTCGCAGCGGTCGTCGGCGCGGACGCTGACGGTATAGATGGCATCAAAGACACCGAGCGCCTTCAGCTCTGCCTTGCGGGCTTCGAGGTCCGCCGGGTCCTTGACGAGGTCGGTCTTGTTGATGACGGCAATAGCCGGGCCGCCGCTGCTGCGCAGAGCGTCCACAAGGACCATTTCCGGCTCATTGAGTGCACCGTATGGCTCAAACAGCATCATGGAAACATCGACGTCCGCGATGGAATCGCTGGCCGTCTTGTCCATCCGTTTGCCCAGTTTGTTGTGTGCCTTGTGTACGCCCGGCGTATCGAGCAGGACATACTGCAACGGCCCGCGCGTCACCACACCGGTGATGCGGGTGCGGGTCGTCTGGGGTTTGGAGGTGACGATGGCTACCTTCTCACCGACCAGACGATTTGTCAGGCTGGATTTGCCGACGTTCGGCCGGCCGATGACGGCCACAAAGACCGAAGAGGTCTCATAATGCTGCTGCATTGGGACTGCGTTTTTCAAAATAGAACTCCTATCCCTTCCAAGGCTTCTGTGTTATTCCGTGTAGCTGACCGTGCGGGGCAGACCGAGCTGTGTCAGCACGGCCTCTTCCTTCTCGCGCATCCGCATGGCTTCCAGACCGCCGTTCTCGTGGTCATAGCCCAGCAGATGCAGCATCGAGTGCACCGTCAGGAAGGCGACTTCGCGCTGCAGCGGATGACCGTAGAGCGTGGCCTGTTCCTGTGCGCGCTCCATGCTGATGACGATATCGCCCAGCATCTTGCAGCCGTTGTTCTCATCGACATCGTACACGCCGTTTTCGCCCAGAGGAAAGCTCAGAACGTCCGTGGGCATGGGTTTGTTGCGATACTGGTTGTTCAGCTCCGCAATGGAGGCATTGTCAACGAAGGTCACGCTGATCTCAGCAGGGTCATCGAAATGTTCATATTCCAGCACGGCGTTGCAGGCACGGCGGATCAGGATGCGGAGGCCCGACGGGACCTTCACAGCCTTCTGGGAATTGGTGATCAAAACTTTATTGGACATAACAGTCCGCTCCTTTCTTTTTATGCTGCCTTTTTGAAAGCGTTCTGGCTCTCAGCGCTTGGCGGGGTGTGCGGCGGCTTCGTATGCTTTGATGATCTCCTGGACCAGACGATGGCGCACAACATCCTTTTCGGTAAAGTAGCATTGTGCAATGCCGTCCACATTTTTCAGGATCTGCAGTGCGTCCACAAGACCGCTGCGGGTACGGTCGGGCAGGTCGATTTGTGTTACATCGCCGGTCACGACCACTTTGGAACCTACACCCATACGGGTCAGAAACATCTTCATCTGTTCGGGGGTGGTATTCTGCGCTTCGTCCAGAATGATAAACGAGTCATCCAAGGTGCGTCCACGCATGTATGCGAGCGGCGCGACCTCGATAATCTGCTTTTCCACCAGACGCTCATACGTTTCGGCCCCCAACATATCGAACAGGCCGTCGTAGAGCGGACGCAGATAAGGGTCTACCTTCTGCTGCAGGTCTCCCGGCAGAAAACCAAGCTTCTCCCCTGCTTCCACCGCCGGGCGGGTCAGGACGATGCGCGAGACGTCTTTTGCCTTAAAGGCTTTGACGGCCATTGCGACAGCCAGATACGTTTTACCCGTACCCGCCGGGCCGACGCCAAAGGTCACTGCATTCTTGCGGATGGCGTTGAGGTATTCCTTCTGCCCCAGCGTTTTTGGGCGGATCGGACGCCCCTTTACGGTGACGGTCACGAAATCCTCCGTCAGCTCTTTGACCCGCTTTTCCTCGCCGTCATGCGCAAGGCTCAAGCAATAGCGCACGGTCTGCTCTTCCAGCGGGGTATGATTCTCGATCAGAAGAAGCATCCCCTCAATGGCACGTGCCGCAGCGGCAACATTGGCGCTTTCACCAGACAGGCGAAGCATTGTGCCGCGGCAGACAGCTGTGACGGAAAACTCTTTCTCCAACAGGCGGATGTTGCGGTCACAGTTGCCAAAAACCGCCGCCGCGATCTCCACACTATCCAGTTCGATGCTCTTTTCAGCCATACGGCTCCTCCCGAAATTTCAATAGAACTCCATGCTTATTGTACCACCAAAAGTGCGAGAAGAAAACTGTGAAAATTGCACAAAATTTTAGCGAAGGAATCTATCGAACAAAAACTGCCCTCAAATCAGTAAAAGCGGAGCAGCTTTCGCCACTCTGCTTCTTTGGACAGAAAAATCCCAACATGCAACATTTTTACCGCATCCAGAAGCAATACTTCAGAACAATTTTGGAGAAACTCCAAAGACCATGTTGCAAAAAGTGTTACAAAAAATTTTTTTGGGCACTTTGTAAATAAGAAAAAGTCCTACGAATTTCGCAAAATCGAGCGATAATTCGTAGGACTCTTGGAGCTACTGATCCGATTCGAACGGACGACCTGCTCATTACGAGTGAGCTGCTCTACCGGCTGAGCCACAGTAGCAGACCAATGTTCTGCAACGTGATGTATTCTATCATAAAAGCCGGTGAGTGTCAAGATGGGAATTTATTTTTTGCGCGAACTTCTTAGAATCCCTTCATCTGCCCGCACAGATACAGCATCCCCGTTGCGGCACCGCAGATGGGAAGCAGGAGAAACAATGTACGGACGAACTGGCCGACCAGGCTCCAGGCTCCGGCGGAGTAAAGCGACGTTCCGAAGGAGCAGCGCTGGATCTTTCCACTGACCTGCAGCGCCAGCGCGCCGAACAGACACAGACAGCCGGCGGCAAGCGCGGTCGGAAGCCCGGATGCGGCGGAATAGACCAACAGTGCCTTCCAGTTCAGGTTGGTCAGCAGCTGAAAGGACAGCATCCCTGCCCCGGCCCCATAGAGGATCAGAAAACAGAAAATGGGCAGCGAACCAATTGCGGACAGACCCAGCAGAAGCAAAACGGTCAGCGCCCCGGAGGCGGTCAGAAGTTCCGTCCGGAAAAGGCCCATTGCCTGAGCCGCCGTTTCCGCTGCAAAGGAAGTCCGCCAGCAGCTGAGATAATAGTCGAGCGTTTCCAGCTCGCCGGCACTGCACAGAGCAGACAGAACACCCGCAAGAAAGGTTCCGAACAAATACGCACCCGCCAGCAGGATGCAGCTGTGATCGGCTCGCAGAGAGCGTTTCCGGGGCGTTTTCATCGGCTCCGGAACGGCCGGGACCGCTTGCGATGGTGCATCCGCCGGGAGCGGCTCATTTGGTTCTGGAAGCGTAACGTTGGTTTTGAGCGGGGTGCTGTCCGGCACAGACGGTGCAGACAGCAGTTCCAACGGTTCGGACGATTCCGGCTTCTGATAGACCCACATCTTTGAACTCCTCCTGTTTTGCGCTCTCGAATCGTTTCAGTGATGCCGCCGTTCGGTGCGCAGCATCCCGAAGATGCCGCCCAGACAGCCAAATAAAAACACCAGTGCAAACCGCACAAGCTGCATTTCTGCGGGTGCAAACCCGGCATAGAGACCAAACCCGGTCAGGAGCAGTACGAACATTGCCCCCTGGATGGCTCCACAGACCAGCCCGCGGCTGCGCTGAAAAAATGCAGCCAGCCACCCGCTGAGCAGGCTGCCCGCGCAGACCGCAGCGCTTGCCATCGGCCAGGCCGCAGCCTGCGAAAGCCCATGCCGGACCATGAGATACGCCAGCCCTGCCATGCAGGCACCGGCAAACGCGCCGCCGATGCCGAACGCCAGCAGCGCCGCCCCTACGGAAATCTTCTTTTGTTCAGACATAAAAACGCGCCTCCCTGCACTACTGTATGCAGGAAGGCGCGTGAAAAAGTACCGGGTCTTGAAATTACTTTTTGGCGGGAGCGTTGTCCATGTTCAGCTTCTCAACAGAGCTGATGGCATTCTTGGTGAAGCGGATCTTCACGCGGTCAGCGCCGGTCTCCAGAACGAAGGTGTCGTCCTTGATGGCAACCACACGACCGATCACACCGCCGATGGTGGTGACCTGATCGCCGATCTCCAGAGCAGCACGCATGGCAGCGTCCTTCTTCTCCTGCTTCTTCTGGGGACGATAGATCATGAAATAGAGCAGAACCAGCATCAGAGCCAGGGTGAAGAACAGGCTGATGTAGCTTTCGGTCGTAGTCGTCAGAAATTGCATGGGCAAAATCTCCTCTCAAAATTCAGATAATCTTATTATAAACCCTTCTTCGGGCGGTTGCAAGGCCAAAGTGCGAAAAACTCAGATTCTTGTATCCAGGAGCTTCACATAGTGGTCATGGAAGGCAGTGAAGGTGCCTGCGTCCAGCTCGTCGCGGATGCGCTCCATCAGATGATTGTAGAACCACAGGTTGTGCATGACGGCCAGACGCATCCCCAGCAGCTCTTCCGCCTTGAACAGATGGCGGATATAGGCGCGGGAGTAGTTCCGGCAGGCCGGGCAGCCGCAGGTGGGGTCGATGGGGCGCTCATCGCGCTCGTACTTGGCATTCTTGATGTTGATGATGCCGCCCCAGGTGTTCAGGTGGCCGTGGCGGGCGTTGCGGCTGGGCATGACGCAGTCGAACAGGTCCACGCCGCGGGAAACGGCTTCGATGATGTTGCCGGGTGTGCCGACGCCCATCAGGTAGCGGATCTTATCCTTGGGCATGTGAGGCTCTACCTGGCTGATCATCTCATACATCACATCGGTTGGCTCGCCCACTGCCAGGCCGCCGATGGCATAGCCATCGAGGTCCATCTCGGCGATCTGCTTCATGTGCTCGACCCGCAGGTCGGCAAAGGTGCAGCCCTGGTTGATGCCAAACAGAAGCTGGTCCGGGTTGACGGCTCTGCCCTCATGCTTCAGGCGGGCCATCTCCGCTTTGCAGCGGGCCAGCCAGCGGACGGTGCGGTCGCAGCTTGCCTTAGAATATTCGTGCTGTGCGGGGTTCTCCACACACTCATCAAAGGCCATGGCGATGGTCGAGCCCAGGTTCGCCTGGATCTGCATACTCTCTTCCGGGCCCATGAAGATCCGGTGTCCGTCCAGATGGGACGCAAAGGTCACGCCCTCTTCGGTGATCTTGCGCAGCTTGGACAGGCTGAACACCTGAAATCCGCCGCTGTCGGTCAGGATGGGGCCGTTCCAGCGGGTGAACTTGTGCAGGCCGCCCATGTCGGCCACCAGCTTGTCGCCGGGGCGCAGATGAAGGTGGTAGGTGTTGCAGAGCATGACCTGCGCACCGATATCCTTCAGGTCCTGTGCCGACAGGCCGCCCTTGATGGCACCTGCCGTTGCGACGTTCTGGAACGCCGGGGTCTGCACGGTGCCGTGCACGGTCTTGAACTCGCCCCGCCGGGCGTCGTGCTCCTGCTTGAGGAGCTTGTACGTGGTCAAAGAAGGCATAAACTTTTCCTTTCTGTGCACGGAAAACAGCCGTGCATCCTGTGCCGCAGACCTGCAGCGTCATCAGAAATAGTGTACCAGAGAACGACGGATCGTTCAATGCCCGCAGGCCATGTCCGGCTCACGAGCGTAAATTTCAGTGTTACAGGATCAGCATCGCATCGCCAAAGCTGAAGAAGCGGTACTTCTGTTCCACAGCAACTTTGTAAGCAGCCATGGTCTTTTCGTAGCCGTAGAGCGCCGATACTAGCATGATGAGAGTGCTTTCGGGCAGGTGGAAGTTGGTGATGAGGCCGTCGATGCAGTGGAACTGGACACCGGGATACAGGAAGATGGATGTGTTGCCGCTGCAGGCTTTGATCTCACCATACTTGGCGGCGACAGCCTCCAGGGTGCGGCAGCTGGTGGTACCGACGGCGATGACGCGGTGCCCGGCGGCCTTGGTCTCCCGGATGCGCTGGGCGGTCTCCTCGCTGATGGAGTACCACTCGCTGTGCATCTTGTGGTCGGTGATCTCATCCTCCATCACGGGGCGGAAGGTGCCGAGGCCCACATGCAGCGTCACTTCAGCGATGCCGACCCCCTTGGCGCGGATGGTGTCCATCAGCTCCGGGGTAAAGTGGAGGCCTGCCGTGGGGGCGGCGGCGCTGCCCAGCTCCTTGGCATAGACGGTCTGGTACTGGCTCTGGTCATCCAATTGCTTCGTGATGTAGGGCGGCAGAGGCATTTTGCCAAATTCGTCCAGCTTTTCATAAAGGGTCTCGGTGTCATAATAGAATGTAACGAACTTGTTGCCGTCTTCCAGCGTCTCGTCCACCACGGCGGTCAGGGTGCCGTCGCCGAAGCTGACCTTTGTGCCCGGCTGCATCCGCTTGCCGGGCTTGGCCAGGCATTCCCACTGGTCGCCCTTGACCTGGCGGAGCAGCAGCAGCTCACAGACTGCGCCGGTGGGCTGCTTGACGCCCACGATGCGGGCAGGCAGAACCTTGGAATTGTTTACGACCAGCAGGTCGCCGGGCTCCAGATATTCCGGCAGATCGCGGAAGATCCGGTGCTGGATGCTGTCGTCTTTCTGGCTCAGGACCATGAGGCGCGCGGCATCACGAGGGTCCGCAGGCTCCTGTGCAATGAGCTCTTTGGGTAAATCATACCAAAAATCTTTTTTTAACATGCTTCGCATTTGCCTTTCCGATGATTGACACGAAGGTCGTATCAATGTTATCATAAAATCTGTATAAGCGGTATCTATTATATTGCATGGGCGTCCGGTTTGCAAGCCTGCGCTCTGTGTGAATTTCGTTTTTTTTTGAAAGGAAAGGTGCTGGAAATGGAAAAACAGTATAAAGTTGGCGTTGTCGGTGCGACTGGCATGGTCGGTCAGCGCTTCATCACACTGCTGGAGAATCACCCCTGGTTCAAGCTGACCACCCTGGCCGCATCCGGCCGCAGTGCAGGCAAGACCTATGAGGAGGCTGTCGGTTCCCGCTGGGCCATGACCACTCCGATGCCCGAAAGCGTGAAAAAGATGGTCGTGCTGGACGCTTCCAAGGTGGAAGAGGTCGCTTCGCAGGTGGACTTCATCTTCTGCGCCGTCAATATGCCCAAGGCCGAGATCAAGGCACTTGAGGAGGCTTATGCCAAGGCAGAGTGCCCGGTCGTCTCCAACAACAGCGCCAACCGCGGCACCCCGGATGTCCCGATGGTGGTGCCGGAGATCAACGCCGACCACATTGAAATCATCCCGGCACAGCGCAAGCGTCTGGGCACCAAGCGCGGCTTCATCGCCGTCAAGTCCAACTGCAGCCTGCAGAGCTATGTACCGGCCCTGCATCCCCTGATGAAGGATTTCGGCGTCAGCAAGGCGCTGGTCTGCACCTACCAGGCCATCTCCGGTGCGGGCAAGACCTTTGATCGGATGCCGGAGATCGTGGACAACGTCATCCCCTACATCGGCGGCGAGGAAGAGAAGAGCGAGCAGGAGCCGCTGAAGCTGTGGGGCCACATCGAGGGCGACCGGATCGTCAATGCCGAGAAGCCCGTCATCACCGCACAGTGCTTCCGTGTTCCCGTCTCCGACGGCCACACCGCTGCGGTCTTCGTGAGCTTTGACAAGAAGCCCACCAAGGAGCAGATCCTTGCAGCATGGGCTAACTTCCGCGGCCCTGCGCAGGAGCTGGAGCTGCCCAGCGCACCCAAGCAGTTCCTGCACTACTTCACCGAGAACGACCGTCCTCAGCCCAAGCTGGACCGCAACACCGAGCACGGCATGGCCGTCTGCCTTGGCCGTCTGCGGGAGGACACCCTGTTCGATTATAAGTTCGCCTGCATGAGCCACAACACCCTGCGCGGTGCGGCAGGCGGTGCGGTCCTGCTGGCAGAGCTGCTGGCCGCCAAGGGCTATTTTGACTGATCTGCGTTCCCAAACACAGCAAAAGGAGATCTTACACTATGAAAAATCCTGTCTTTACCGGCGCGGGCGTAGCGATCATCACCCCGATGTACGAGGATGGCAGCGTCAATTTTGACGAACTGGGCCGCATCATCGAGGACCAGATCGCGCGCGGCACCGATGCCATCGTCATCTGCGGAACCACCGGTGAGTGCTCCACCATGACCGATGAAGAGCAGCTGGCTGCCATTAAGTTCACCGTTGATACCGTCAGCCACCGGGTGCCCGTCATCGCGGGTGCCGGTTCCAACGACACCGACCACGGCTGCGCACTGGCTGCAAAGTCTGCCGAGTGCGGCGCCGATGCCCTGCTGCTGGTCACCCCGTACTACAACAAGACCACCCAGGCAGGCCTGATCGCACACTTCACCGCTATGGCCGATGCGGCTGGGATCCCGGTCATCCTCTACAACGTGCCCTCCCGTACCGGCCTGAACATTGCCCCGGAGACGGCTCTGGAGCTGAGCAAGCACCCGCTCATCAATGGCATCAAGGAAGCGTCCGGCAACATTTCACAGGTAGCGAAGATCGCACAGCTGTGCGGCGATGAACTGAACATCTACTCCGGCAACGACGACCAGGTGGTCCCCCTGCTGTCTCTCGGCGGCAAGGGCGTCATCAGCGTCGTCTCCAACGTCAAGCCGGAGCTGATGCACGACTGCTGCAAGGCCTGGTTCGACGGCGACACCCGGAAGGCCTGCCAGCTGCAGCTGGAGATCCTGCCGCTGGCAGACGCCCTCTTCTGCGAGGTCAACCCCATCCCGGTCAAGTACGCCATGAACGTGCTGGGCTGGAACGCCGGTGCCTGCCGCCTGCCTCTGGTGGAGCCCAGCGACGCGCACAAGGAGAAGATCGAACAGGCGCTTGCCGCAGAAGGCCTCCTGAAATAACAACAGAACAACGCACAAATGCCCGGTGGAACGTTCTTCCGGGCATTTGGCCTTTTCGGAAAATCAAAGAACGAGGTAAGATCAAATGACGGATATTATCATTCAGGGCATCGGCGGCCGGATGGGACATGTGCTGTGCGAGATGATCGCCCAGCGGGAGGACTGCCGTGTCATTGCCGGTATTGATGTGAAGGACGGTGAGCAGAACGGCATCCCCGTTTACGACAGCCTGGAAAAGCTGGACGGCAAGGGCGATGTAGTCATCGACTTCAGCTCCCCCGCTGCCGTGGAAAAGGCCCTGCCCTATTGCGAGGCCCACAAGCTGCCCATCGTGGTCTGCACCACCGGTCTGTCCGAAGAGCTGCAGCTCAAGGTCGTGCAGCTGTCCCGCACAGTGCCCGTGTTCAAGAGCGCCAACATGTCCATCGGCATCAATGTGCTGTCTGAGCTGTGCAAGCGCGCTTCGGCCATTCTGGGTGCCGCGTATGATGTGGAGATCGTCGAGCAGCACCACCACAACAAGCTGGATGCCCCCAGCGGCACGGCTCTGATGCTAGCCGATGCCATCAACGAAGAGAACGACGGCGCATATCACTACGTTTACGACCGCTCCTCCGTCCGCCAGAAGCGCGACCCCAAGGAGATCGGCATCAGCTCGGTGCGCGGCGGCAGCATCGTGGGCGACCACGAAGTGCTGTTCTGCGGCCCGGACGAGGTCATCACCCTCAAGCATACCGCCTATTCCCGCAGCATTTTTGCAAACGGTGCCATCAATGCCGCTGTTTATCTTGCAAAAAAGGAGCCGGGACTGTACAATATGGGTAACATGATCGCAGAAATGTGATCCTGCCGGATCTTGCAGCCCGTATGGGCAGAATGGAGTGTTTACTATGTACGGTGTTTCGAAGATCAACATTGAACCCAGTCTGATGATGATCAGCGTCCAGGATGTCGAGTTCAAGGGCAACAGTCTGGCACGGTATCTGCAGATTTTTGCGGATACCGGCGTCGTGGTGGATATGATCAGCCAGAGCGCACCCCATGGCACCACCATGGATTTCAGCTTTACGGCCTCGGCCAGCGACCTGCCCCTCGTGATGAAAGCCATCTCGGCCGCCAACCTCGACAAGGATGCCAAGGCTTCCCCGCTCATCAGCGTGGGCTACTCCAAGCTGAACCTCTTCGGTGAGGAGATGGTCACCAGCTGCGGTGTGGCAGCCCGTGCCCTGAACGCTCTGGCCATGGCAGACATCGAAGTGCTGCTCATCACCACCAGCGATCTGGATATTTCCCTTCTGGTTCGCGCAGAAAACGAAGATGCTGCCTATGATGTGCTGAAGAAGGCATTCGAGCTGTAAAAAAGCCCGCTTTATCTCAAATATTTTCATGCAACAAGAGCCGCCTGCTTCTCGGTTTTGAGAAGCGGGCGGCTCTTCATGTTACGGGTGGTTTACTGCGTTTTGCAAAAGCGCTTTACAGTGTGACCTTGTGGTAGATCTTCTTGCCCTTCTTGATGACGATGCCATTGGCCAGCTGCTCAGCCGTGAAGCTGACGGTGGGAGCGGCGACCTTCTCACCATCGACGAGAACGCCTCCCTGGGTGACCAGACGGCGGGCCTCACCGTTGGAGGCGGCCAGACCGGCCTTGACCATCACGGTCAGGATGCCGATGGAGCCGTCCGTCAGGTCTGCCTCGGTCAGCTGGGTGGTGGGCATGTGCTCGGTATCGGCTGCGCCGCTGAACAGGGCGCGGGCGGCATTCTGGGCTTTGTCGGCCTCTTCCTTGCCGTGGACCATGCTGGTCAGCTCGTAGGCCAGGATCTCCTTTGCCTCGTTCAGGCGCTGATCCTTCCAGGTGGCCATCTCGTCGATCTGCTCCAGCGGCAGGAAGGTCAGCATCCGGATGCACTTCATGACATCGGCATCGCCGACATTGCGCCAGTACTGGTAGAACTCGAAGGGGCTGGTCTTGTTGGGGTCAAGCCAGACGGCGTTGCCGGCGGTCTTGCCCATCTTCTTGCCCTGGGAGTCGGTCAGCAGGGTGATGGTCATGGCGTAGGCGTCCTTGCCCAGCTTGCGGCGGATGAGCTCAGTGCCGCCC
>UMHV01010433.1_pt1 | contig 28129 bp, 24 predicted proteins | sample 1965621 | NCBI WGS metagenome assembly UMHV01 (sample SAMEA4836108, study PRJEB28245) | human gut metagenome | biome: gut microbiome; material: fecal sample | place: Denmark | collected 2008 | reverse complement strand
TTATAAATAAAGTTAAATCAAAGTGTTGCGGAATTAAGGTTCATATAAAATTTAAGCGTATGAAAAGGTTTACAAATGTTAAATCGGGGGGGGGTAATTTTGACATTACTACTTCTCGCGTTAGTCTCCGGTAGTGTTTGGGGGCAAGATGTAAGCGATGAGTTTACATACAGTGATTTTAAAGCTACGAATAATTCGTATGTGGAATTTTCGAATATCCAAGGTAGTTCGGGGGCTTTATACGCAGGTAATACGGCTACATCTTATTCTGCAATTCAATTAAGAAGTAAGAGTAATAGTGGTATAGTGGTGACTACATCCACTGGAAAACGTGTAAAAGGTATATCCGTAGGATGGAATTCTAACACGTCTTCAAAACGCCAATTAGATATATATGGTAAAACTTCGGCTTACTCTTCTGCAGCGGATTTGTATAAAAGTGATGTGGCTACCAAGGGAGAATTGATTGGTGAGATTCCTAATGGAACTACTTCCTTGGAGATAACTGGTGATTATACTTATATCGGTATTCGTTCAAATGACGGTGCTCTCTATCTTGATAAGTTGGTAATTACATGGGAAGGAGGCGAGCAGACCCAAGTGGCAGCACCTGTTTTTGCACCGGCTGACGGGATCACCTTTGTGGATAAGCTTACGGTCGGAGCTTCTTGTTCTACAGAGGGTGCCACAATTTATTATACAAAGGATGGAGCAGAGCCTACTACAGGTTCTGATAAGTTTCCAACAGAAGGCGTAACTCTCACGGAAACTACTACCCTTAAGGCCATCGCCGTAAAAGATGGGTTGGACAACAGTGAAGTAGTCACTGCGACTTACACCAAATTAGAACCATACGCTTCTTTGAAGGCATTGAAAGAAAGCGGTATAGCTACGACGGAAGGTGTAACTTGTTTTGTAGAGTTGAAAGACGCTGTGGTGACGTATGCCGATTCCCGAAAGGCTTATATTCAAGATGAAACAGCAGGGTTGTATGTTTTTGGCTCAAATAAATTGAAGGCCGGAACGAAGTTGAACGGTGTGGTAGCTGCCCAATTGGCATTGTGGAATGGGCTTTATGAATTGAAAGTAGACGGAGGGGAGTTCGACAATGTTGAGGTTACTAACGACGTTGAGATTCCGGTACAAGAGGTGGCTGTGGCTGAATTGAACCAAAACTTTGCCCGGTATGAATCCATGCGTGTGAAAGTGGTAGATGCGACGGTAACATCAAGCTTTAACGATAAGAATGGGGAAATCGAGCAAAACGGCGAAAAGATAGCACTCAGGGCGGCTGACGAAAGCATTACGGCGGATGTGCAGGCCACGGTTGATGTAACAGGGTATCCCGGTTTGTATAATTCCACAAAGCAACTGAATGTAATTTTGCAAGAGGATATTGCTGTAAAGACCGCAGGCAAGACGCAGGCTACGTTGACTTTTGATTCGGATGCTTATTCTGTGAATGTGGGCGAGTCCTTAACGGTCAAGGCTACTACAAATTCTTCGGCTTCGGTGGTTTATTCTTCTTCGGATAAAATGATAGCTACGGTGGACGAGAATACGGGAGAAGTCCAAGCCGGTAACAAGGCCGGGACGGTAACGATTACGGCTACTGTAACCGAAAATGATGAATATACCGGTGCAACTGCAACTTGTACCGTGAATGTGGTAGACCCTTCTGCATTGCCGGAAGCAAAGGCTTTAGTGGCAGAAAAGGATGGTGTGTATTACGCTATGTTGAATACAACGGATAAAAGTAAACTGAATGCAAGTGTAGCTACTGTACTTAATGGCAAGGTTATTACAGATAGAAGTGATTTGTGTGGATGGTATGTTGATGAAGAAAATGGTACCATACAAAGTATAAGTAATAACCAATACGTGGCTCACGGTTCAGGTAATACGGATTTGGAATTACAATCTAATAGTTTTAAATGGGATTGTCGTGGTGGAATGTGGCAGTGTGAGGTTAGTGGAAGCGAGAGAGCTATAGGATATAACTCTTCGACCGATAAGTTTGGAACTTATTTGGTGAGTGATGATACGTATCCAAAAGCTGTCGTCATGCCTATAACCGAGGGGTACCATAGGAATGTGACTTCCGGCGATTACGGTACTATCTGTCTTCCCTATGCCGTGGCTGCAGAAGATATGGCTGGTGCAGAGTTCTTCAGCATTGCCGGAAAGATCATGAAGGACGGAAAGCCGCAATCCATAGTCTTGGAGCAGGTGGCCACTCTTGAGGCCGGAGTACCTTATATATTCAGTGCAACTTCTGACAAGCTTATAGCTGCATACAGTGGAAAGGCAGTGGCTGTGGCTGAAGAGGCAAACGGTTTGATCGGTTCCTTTGAGGGGCAAGATGTGGCTGAAGGCATGTACCTGATTAGTGCCCAAAACAAAGTGCAGCTTTGCGGTAAGGGTTGTAAGATTTCGGGAAACCGTGCCTATATCGATATGAATGAAGTTCCGGAATACAGTGGAGAAGTTGGTGTGAACCAACGTCTGATTTCATTTGAAGATGCGACCGGTATCTCCGAAACAATGGTTGAGGGCGGTTTGGCAGATGTGTACACACTCAGCGGTGTGGAAGTCCGTCATCAGGTCAATGAATCAGAGGCCACTCAAGGCTTGCCACAGGGCATTTACATTGTGAATGGTAAAAAAGTAGTAGTGAAATAGTATTAACAAGTTGGAATATGGACAAGAAAATATATATAAAACCGATTTGCGAAGTGGTAGAATTTGAGATTCAAGATTCATTGTTGTTGAATTGTTCCATAGGAGTCGATAACACGCCACAGGATGGAGTAGAAGGTCGGACCAATATGAATAAAGGTTTTACCGATATATGGGGTAACGAGTATTAATACTTTGGTACACTTTTGAACATGGTACGGCAAAGCCGCTTCGGATGAAAACTCGGAGCGGCTTTTTCCTAATCTGGTGAAAAGGGTTATCTTTGCAAAAACAAAGATAGTGAAAGGCGAGCGCAGAGACAAGCGAAAACGTAGTTTTCTGGCTTGGCTCTGCCGAGCCGCATCCTATCTTCGTGAAACAAAAGTGGTTTGCAGCATGAAAGACGATACGCTCAGGAAGTTGAAGATATTGGCAGAGTCGGCCAAATATGATGTGTCCTGCTCTTCGAGCGGTACGGTGAGGCGTAACGTGAAAGGCGGAGTGGGGAATACCGTGGGAGGCATCGGTATTTGCCATAGTTTTGCTGAGGACGGACGTTGCATCTCCTTGCTGAAAGTCATGCTGACGAACTATTGTATTTACGATTGTGCTTATTGTATCAACCGCCGTACGAATGATATTCCCCGTGCCACACTCTCCGTATCGGAATTGGTGGACCTGACGATGGAATTCTACAAAAGGAATTATATCGAGGGATTGTTCCTGAGTTCCGGTGTGGTGAGGAATCCCGATTATACGATGGAACGTTTGGTACGTGTGGTGAAAGACCTGCGTACGGTGCACCGTTTTAATGGGTATATCCATTTGAAAAGTATTCCGGGGGCCAGTCGTGAGTTGGTGGACGAGGCGGGTTTGTATGCAGACCGTATGAGTGTGAACATAGAGATTCCCAATGAGGCTTCGCTAAAGTTGTTGGCACCGGAGAAAGATCATGAGAGTGTCTACCGCCCTATGGGATATATACAGCAAGGTGTACTGGAGAGTGCGGAAGAACGGAAAAAACACAGGCATGCTCCCCGTTTTGTTCCGGCGGGACAGAGCACGCAAATGATTGTGGGAGCAACCGGGGAGTCCGACCGGGATATTTTGTACCTCTCGTCCGCATTGTACGGTCGGCCTACCATGCGGCGTGTGTATTATTCCGGTTATGTGGCCGTGAATACGTACGACCCTCGACTTCCGGCTATGAAACAACCGCCGTTGGTCAGGGAAAACCGTTTGTATCAGGCAGACTGGTTGATGAGGTTCTATCAGTTCAAAGTGGAAGAGATTGTGGATGAAACGCATCCTGATTTGGATTTGGAAGTGGATCCGAAGTTGGCCTGGGCTCTTCGGCATCCCGAACAATTTCCCGTGGATGTGAACCGTGCGGAGTATGAACGGATTTTACGGGTGCCCGGTATTGGGGTAAAGTCGGCCCGTCTGATTGTTTGTTCGCGCCGTTTCGGCCGTTTGACGAGTTTTGATTTGAAGAAAATGGGATGTGTGATGAAGCGTGCCCAATATTTCATAACCTGTGGGGAGTTGGAAGCCAAGGGAGTGAATGAGCTTTATCCAGAACGTGTCCGTTCTTTATTGGTGCAGTCGAAAAGCCGGAAGAAACAGAATGATGGGCAGTTGACGTTGCTGTTTAAGGAGGAGCCTGCATGAGGAGTATGACAGAGGATAGTGTTTTCGTGTACGACCGTACATGGGACGGTTTGCTGACAGCGGTGTTCGATGCATTCTACCGTCACCAGTTTCCTGTGGCGATTATCGGAGAAAAGGACACGCCTCCTCTTTTTGCAGTCGTACATCGGGTGACAACGGATGAAGAAAAAGCCGGAAGAGTGTTTCGGGCATTGCAAAGGAAACTCTCGACGGCAGCACTGGCTTGTCTGACGACCAGTCTTTTCTCCGAACTGCCGGATTTGGACTTACCTTTGTTTCGGTATGTATGTAAAGCCGTGAAGGCCGGGCAGAGCATTGAAACGAATTTCGCCGACCCGGATGTGCTTTTTGTGACGAATACCTATCGTAAGGTGCGTTATGAACGTCTTCGCATGATGCAATTCGTGCGCTTCCAGAAAACTGCCGATGGAACTTATTTTGCCATGATAGAGCCGGACTATGACGTGTTGCCTTTAATCGTTCCGCATTTTAGCGACCGTTTTTCGGAAGAATGTTGGCTGATTTACGACCGGCGTCGCTGGTATGGCTACTATTATGCCGGGCATAAGTCCGTACGTGTTACTTTTGAAGATGGAGCAGAGGTTTTCCGACTGCCGGACGGACGTTTGAGCGAAGCGATGCGGGACGAGGATGAAATGTGGTATCAGGAGATGTGGCGGACCTATTTCAAAGCCATTTGTATTAAGGAACGCTTGAATCCCCGTAAACACCGGAAAGACATGCCGGTACGTTACTGGAAGTACCTGACCGAAAAGCAAATTGGGGAACAAGAAAAATAAGAGGAGAACGCGGGCACGTTCTCCTCTTTTAAAATGAGAAAAATCAGTGTGGTTAGGCGGTGATTTTTCTCATGGCGTTTAATGCTTGGATCGCTTTCTCTCCTGCTTTTTTGTCGCAAGTAGAAGGAGTTGTTTTTGCATCTTTGGTTTGAGTCGTATCCTTTTCCTCAATCATGGCTACTAAAGCTGTCGGTTTGGCCGGTTGAGCTTTCGTGCTGTCGGTTACGACCGTATCGTTGGCTGCAACTAAGGCTGCCGGTTGTGCTTTTGCACTGTCTGTCGTAACTGTGTCGTTCAGCGCCACTAATGCAGCCGGAGCGGATTTTGTGGAGTCTGTGGTTACCGTATCATTCATAGCTACGCACGCCAACATGGCGGTTAATTTAGCTTTGGTGCTGTCTGTAGTTACAGTATCGTTAGAAATGAGGGCAGCCAATGATTTCTGGCAACCTTGTGCAGGACAGTTCTTTGTCGTATCCGTTTTTACAGTATCGTTTGCGACGATGTTACCCTGTGCAAAAACGCTTCCCATACTCATAGCCATTAAGGCTGTTGCAAATAACTTTTTCATAATGCTTTCTGTTTTATTTAATTGTTTGACTGTTTTATCTTGTCATCTGCCAAACTAATGAACAAGAGGTGTGCCAGAAAAAGAAAGAAGATTGTAAGGTGTTGATTATAAATGATTTCTTTGCGTTTAAGATAGCATGAGGCAAAAAAACGAACGTGTGGAATGTGGGGATGAGTGGGGAAGAATTCCACACTTTTATTGTGGAATGTCGTAGAGTTTGATTTTGTTGTAGAGGGTTTTGCGGTCTATGCCTAAAAGACGTGCGGCACGCGCTTTATTGTGGTGTGCCGTTTGCAGGGCCTGCAGGATACGTTCTTTCTCGGTATTTTTATCGTGTAAGGCGAAAGGAGTTGCTGCGGGGAGTTCTTCTTCGTCACGGTTTATGATATTGAACTCTCCCAAATCGGTCTTATGGATCAGGCGGTCTTGTGCCAGTAAAGTAGCGCGTTTCACCCGGTTTTTCAATTCGCGCAAATTACCGGGCCATGCGTAATTGAGCAACGCTTCCGAAGCCGGGGCGTCGAAACCTACGATATGCCTTTCCAGTTCCTTGTTGGCTTGGTCCAGAAAGAAGTTAGCAAATAGAAGGATGTCCTCGCCACGGTCTTTCAGAGAAGGCATGTGCAGGGTGAATTCATTCAGGCGGTGGTAGAGATCTTCGCGGAATTCTCCACGGGCGATGGCCTGTTGCAGGTTCTCGTTGGTGGCACAGACGAGCCGGACATCCACTTCTATTTCCTGGTTGGAACCCACCGGACGTATTTTCCGTTCTTGGATGGCCCGCAAGAGTTGCACTTGCACGTCATAACTTAGGTTTCCCACTTCGTCGAGAAACAGCGTGCCGCCGTTGGCTTCTACGAAAGCTCCCGTTTTGTCGGCCACGGCGCCTGTAAACGAACCTTTCACGTGGCCGAAAAATTCAGAAGCCGCCAGTTCTTTGAGCATGGCTCCGCAGTCGATGGCTACAAAAGGTTTGTCCGCCCTCTTGCTTAATTGGTGTATGCGGTGGGCCACATATTCTTTTCCGGTACCGCTGGCACCGTTGATGAGTACCGAAAGCGGTGTCGGGGCCACCAAAGCCACGTAATTGTAAAGTTGGCGTGCCGCCTCGCTCTTTCCCTCCAGAAATGCCGGGTGGGCTTCGGCACCTGTTTGAGCCTCTTCGGAATCCGTATTCTTTTTGGAGAGGGTTGGAGAAGAAGCGGACAAGGCATCTTCTATCTTTTCCAGAAGCATAGCCGGTTGCACCGGTTTGGCAATGTAGTCGCATGCCCCTTGTTTCATGGCGTTTACGGCATTTTGGACGTCGGCATAACTGGTCATGACGATTAAAGGAACAACGAGGCCGTGTTTTTGCATCCAGTCAAGCAGAGACAGGCCGTCGCCTTCCGGTAACCTCAGGTCCGACAGGATGAGGTCATACGACTGATGTTCCAAAAACTTGTGTGCTTTGGATAAGTCTCCGGCCGTACTGATTTGGAATCCTTGTTTGCCCAACCACGTTTTAAGCATGGTGGCAAACGTCAAGTCGTCTTCTACTATGAGAATGGCTGCCATGTGGTCTTTATCGGATTAAGTTGACACAAAGATAATGCCTTTTGCAGTACGAAAGTATATGCGGAGCGGCTTTTTAAATGTTTTAATATTCACACTTACGTGTCGGTTCACTGCCATTCTTTTCTTTCAGGGCACGGACGACGAGGTGGAAAGACTCGATGACTTCTTGTGCCGGGACGTTGTCCGCGTCGTTCCATTCCTGTTCATCCCGTCGTTGTTCCAAAGTCTGCAATGCTTTGATGCAGGGAGCGCCCACAAGGGTGAAGGTGGGAAGCAATTTATGGGTAATCCTGCATATTTCGGCCTTTTCCTTTTGTTCGTAAGCCTTTTTGAACGCTTCGGCATGCAGGAGGGTTTCTTGTAGGAAGGTATTCAGGATTTCCCGTGCGGCGTTCCGGTCGTCTCCTGCGAATTCAGTCAATGGGGCAAGGTCGATGACGGGCGATGCTGAGGATGGCTCAGCTTCAGCTTTCCCGGGTTCTTCTTTTACTTCCGGCCGGACATCTCCGAGTGCTTTCCGGATGGCTTGAGCCAGATCTTTTTGGTTGAACGGCTTGTAAAGGCAGGTGGCGAAGCCATGTTTCCTGAAAAACGCTTCCTGCATGTCGTTGCGTGCCGTGATGGCCACCACTGGGAGTTGTGCATGGGCGTGAGGATTCAGGCTCCGTATGTTTTTCAATACGTCGAAACCGTTCATGGACGGCATTTGTATGTCTGTGAACAACAAATCGAAACGGTGTTGTTCTATCCGGCGGAACACTTCTTCCGGCGTACGGCAGGAAACAATCTCCCAAGCTGTTTTTTCCGGTTGGATTTGTTGTAACATCGCTTGAGTCAGTTGCATTTGGATACGGTCGTCGTCAATCAGCAATATATGGAGAGGACGCTCCGGAGATTCAAGGGGCACAGGAAAGTCCTCCGCAGGATCCTGATTGTTCTGTGTGGGTTGTAAGGGAAGCGTGATAAGGAAAGAACTGCCTTTTCCGGGAGTACTTTCCAAATGGATTTCTCCTTGAAGGAGCTGTACCAGTTTCAGCGTGATGGATAATCCTAAACCGACTCCTTCTTCTCCTTGCGCGCTGCTCAGGCGGGTAAATTCCTTGAAAATCATTTGCTGTTCTTCCGCAGTCATTCCGCATCCCGTATCACGTACGGTGATGCAAAGCTGGCGGCCGTGCATTTTGGCGCGAAGGAGGATATGGCCCTGCTGTGTGAATTTCAGGGCGTTGCTTAACAGGTTGTCCACAATCTGCCGAATGCGGAAGGCATCGCCGGTATAGGTCCGTCGGGTTTCGGGAGAGGTCTCACATTGCAGCTCCAATCCCTTCTTTTCCGCCATAGGTAAGAAACTTTGGGCAATGGTATGAAGCAGTTCGTCCGGATTGAAGCTGACCGGATGCAAATCCATTTTATGGGCTTCCAGCTTATGGTAATCCAACAATGAACCGACGAGGCTGAGCAGATGTTCGGATGAACTACGGATGTTGTCCAAGTAGTTTTTGGGACGGTTTTCCCGGACGTGGGGGACCAGGAGTTCCGTGTATCCCATGATGGAACCTACCGGTGCCTTGATGTCGTGGGTCACGGTCAACATCAATTTCTCACGCGAAACCAGTAGGTCTTCGGCTCTTTTCTTGGCTTTCTCCAACTCGCGGCGGTAATGGTTGCTTTTAGTGATGTCGCGCCATACGATGACGAAGAAAACAATGGCCAGAAGGATGGCAGCCGTAGCAATGAGGCCGGTCGTGAGGGCTGCCTGTTTCCGTACCAGATAGGCTTTCCGGCTTTCTTCTTCCAATCGTTGCTGTTCTTCCTTCTCGATGCTTTCCAGGAGTTGCGTGACGCGGTTGTTGAGTTCGAGGCTCGTGTACCAAAGCCGTTCCGCTTGCGCGTTGATGCGTTGTCGCCGTCGGCTGTTATACAGTTTCATGCTGCTTTCTATGCTGTCCAGGATGTGTGCAAGGGTGTCTCTTGCGTTGAACTCCTGATGAATCGTGTCCGTTTCTAAGATTTGCACGGTTTGTTTCACAGAAGTGGTGTCCGCTTCCGGTTTATGGAAAGCGGAAGCCAGTCGTTGGAAGAAATTCTTTTTCGGTTCTTTCACCGTGTATGATTTGTCTTTCTGTATGATTTGCCGGGTGATATGCGGCTTTTGGATAACGGTGTCTTGGCTTTTGACAAGCAGGCTGATTTGGTGCTGGTAAATTTGCGGGGCAGAGTTGTGCTCCAAAGCCAATACCAACCGTTTCATGTTTTCCTGTTTGTCGGCCAGTAAGGAAGACAGGGTGTCGAGCCGGGCTTTTTGCAAAGAATCGGTGAATAAAGTGTCCAACGCGGATATGGTCTGTTGTACGTCGGACATGGATTGCACGTATTTGCGGTAGGCCCCCCATCGGCCGAAATGGACGGCCTGCCCGATGTTTTCCGTTTCAAAGAGCCGACTGACAAGTTGATGAGTCACTTTCCGGCGTTCGGCCAGCGTTTGTTCATTGCCGGACATCCGGGTCAGTGAAGTGGTCTGGTGGTAAATATAGTAGATGGAACCTAACAGGAGACAGATTAATAAAAAGTATCCGCAGGCGATTTTGAAGGATGTATTTTGTTTCATAAAAGTAAGGCTATGGCCGTTCATTCCTTTTGCAAAACTAAGAAAAACTTCCGAAAAGAGGGAAGAAGACGGCTTCAAAAGTCCTTTTGCCGCAAAAATCGTATTTTATTGTGGGAATGTGTGATGTCTGGTAGGATGATGCCTCTTATCTTTGGCATCATTTTGTAGATACAACTTAACCTTTTAGAACCGATGAATGTATTAAAAGTAAGGCTCGTGGCCTTGGCGATGTTTTGCGCGTGCCTGTCCGTTCCTGTGGCCGGGCAGCTCAGACAGCAAAGTTTTTTGAGTGAGAAATGGGATTTCCGTCTGGATAAGGACGGAAGGGAGGACGTATGGGAGCAAGTGGACGTGCCTCACACGTGGAATGCGAAAGACGGCACGTCGCCCGATTATTACAGGGGCGATGGCACGTACCGTTATACCTTGTCCGTTTCGCCCGCGATGATGAAAAAACGTATCTTTTTGCGTTTCGAGGCGGCGAGCCAAAAGGCGGAAGTGAAACTCAACGGACAGGAGGTAGGAGAACATGTGGGAGGTTTCAATGCCTTTTGTTTTGAAATCACGCCCTACGTGCATTCCGGCGAGAACCTATTGGAGGTCATCGTGTCCAACCGTAAGGAGTTGAATATCGCCCCTTTGGAGGGGGACTTCACCGTCTTTGGCGGTATCTACCGGCCTGTCTCGCTCCTGTTGTTGCCTAAGGCTTGCATCACGCCTTTGGATTATGCTTCTTCCGGGGTATATGTCAGCCAACAGGTCGGCGAGCGACGTGCGGACTTGTCTGTAGTCACCAAAGTGGACAACGGACTGAAACGGGTGAAAGAATTGTCCGTGAAGACGGACGTGTTCGATGCCGCCGGTAAACTGGTGGCGACGGCCACGACCTCCCAAGCTGCGGAAGGACAGGCACGGCTCGATTTTACGAACCGGTTGACGGTGGACAACCCCATGTTGTGGGACGGGCGTAAATCACCTTACCTGTATCGTGTTTTCGTGGAGTTGAAGCGGGGCAAGGAAGTGTTGGACACCCTGTCGCAGTATGTCGGCCTGAGGTCTTTCCGTGTGGACGCTGAAAAAGGTTTCATCCTGAACGGGAAGCCTTATAAGATAAAAGGAGTGAACCGCCATCAGGATCGTCCGGACAAGGGGTGGGCCATCTCTTCGGCCGACCACCGGGAGGACATGTCACTCATCAAGGAAATCGGTGCCAACGGCATCCGGCTGGCACATTATCCGCATTCGGACGAGTTTTACACCCTGTGCGACCGCGAGGGCATGTTGGTCTGGGCCGAGATTCCTTTGGTCGGCAAAGCCTTGGACACCCCGGAATTCACGGAGAACATGAAAACGGAATTGACGGAACTCATCCGGCAGAATTTCAATCACCCTTCCATTTTCTGTTGGAGCCTGTGCAACGAGTTGTCCAAAGGGGATGTGAAAGGATTGATTTCGGAACTCAATGACGTGTCGCACCGCGAAGACCCGGGACGGCTGACGGTGTTGGCCGCAAATGTGGAGAAACGTCCGGAAAACGCCGTGCCCGACATCATGGCGTTCAACACCTATCCCGGATGGTATTGGGCGGAGCCTTCGGAAATGAAATCCACATTGGAGCGGTGGAACCGCCAGTGCGGAAACAAGGGTATCGCCGTGAGCGAGTATGGAGCCGGCGCAAACGTGTGGCATCATTGGCAGACGGGAAAGAAGACGCCGAAGGCCGACGGGGTGTTCCATCCCGAAGAATGGCAGGCCACGGTGCACGAACAGACTTACGATGCCATCAAGCGCAGCGGTTTCGCGTGGGGCTCTTTCGTCTGGAACATGTTCGATTTTGCCAGCGCGTCGCGCAACGAGGGGGATATGCCGGGGATGAACGACAAGGGGCTGGTCTCTTACGACCGTAAGATACGGAAGGATGCTTTCTACTTTTATCAGTCGGAATGGTCGGAAGAGCCGGTGGTTCATATCGCCAGCCGGAGGGATGTGGCCCGCCGGGATTCATTGACGGATGTCAAGGTATATACGAATTGCGAGACCGTCCGCCTGAAAGTGAACGGGAAAGATTGCGGAAGTCCGGAGCGCAACGGAAGCATTTGCATCTGGAGGAAGGTAGGTTTGAAGTACGGGGAGAACCAAGTGGAGGCTTTCGGGCAGCGGGGCGGACAGGAGTTTTCAGACCGTTGTAAATGGGTGCTCTTCTGAGTGGAATGAGGCTTTCGGTAGGTAAATGTTATTTACGGCAGAAAGCCTGAAATCGTTGTGCTGAGATTGGAAAATCGTTCTCAGCACAACGGAAAATCGTTCTGCGGCAAATGATTTTTCGTTTGGCGCAGAACGATTTTAAAATGATAAGTGTTTGAATTTTAATAGTTTATATAAATTGGATGGTTGTTCCGGATATTTTACGTTTTATTTCCTCCGGATGCTTTCGGGCGTAGCTTTTCAATATCCTATCGTGAAGCGTTCCCGATGGTGATTTTCCTGTTCCAATTCATCCACCATGGCCATGGCATAGTCTTCTACGGAGATGAAACTGTCTCTTGTTATTATGGAAGACAGAGCGCAAAACGGGCAAAAGGCATCCGGCACTTCAATCATACAATATGAATAACGAGCCCGTCATTCTGAGGATACGTCCGGAAACTCCTATGCGTTCTTTACAATCTGTGTAAAGTCCGACCAATCTTCGACTTTATAAGCCCGGATGTCGCGCACGGATTTTCTGAACCATTCAAATTTGGATAAGTCGTTAATCGCCTTGTATAGGTTGCCCAAATTTCCGTTCACAGTGAGATAAGTGCTTCCTTGTATCCAGTTAAAATCGTTTTTCTTCAGACTTTCTTTGATTTCGTAATAAGCCCGATTGTATGTTTTTCCATAACAGGCTTCTAATTCCGAAACCGTCATATCGAAACTTATGGCAAACATATATCCTCCTTCGTAAGTTTGAACATTTCCTCTCTCCCGAAAAACACGTTGAGGTCTTCAGTTTCCGCAGATATGACGGTACCTACAAACGGATTGTTTTCTACTTGAATGACCGTCCCTGATATCCATCTTTTGAGTAACGTCAAGTCGGGAGATATCCATACCTTGTCTCCTACTTTCATAGATTGTACTTCCTTTCATTTTTATTTCTGATGGCAAATATACAATATTTCCCTGAAACGCAAAGCTATATGACCCGAAAGTTTCACCATGCCCTATAATACGAGCTCCGCATCCACTTGTTCCCAAAGTACGAATGCTGACCGTACTCAATGAATAAAGAACAAGGGCTGCGGAGCTCATTACTTATATGTTCGTTTAAGTGCTAATGGGATGGAAGCACTTTCTTGGTATTCGGATTATTCCAGAATCACCAAGTCCTTGCCTTCCATGACCGATTCGCCCGGTGCGACGCAGATTTCCGCAATCTTTCCGGCGCGGTCGGACGTGATGTTGTTTTCCATCTTCATGGCATCCAAGATGACCACCGTGTCACCGCGCTTGATTTCGTCGCCCGGTTTCACTTTCACGTCCACGATCACGCCCGGAAGCGGAGCTTTCACTCCATACTTCTTGGGTTTGTCGATTACGGCGGGCACTCCGGCGGGTTTCACTACTACGGGATGATGTGCCGGCTTTTCCGGTTCGGGCATCTTCACGGTATAGCTCTCACCGTTTACCGTCACGGTAGCCACGTAATTTTCTATCCCTTCCACGGCCACCTCATAATCGTTGCCGTTGATATTGTATTTGTAAGTCTTCATCTGCTTGTTTGCTTTAAAATTTATGTTCAGGCTGTTGGCGTTGCGTGCGTAATTTGGAATTCCACTCCGTATCCGCGTTTCCCAAAGTCAGGACGCCGCTTTCCGACACGTGCATCGTGTAGCCCTGATATTCGTGCAGAGCCAACGTGATGGCGGCCAACACTTCATTGTTTTTAATTTGGTTCTGTTCCATGATGTTTCGGATGACAGGGATTACAAAGGAATATTACCGTGCTTTTTGGCCGGGTTGGTCAAACTCTTGGTCTTCAGTTGGGCCAACGCGCGGATGACACGGAAACGCGTGTTGCGCGGTTCGATTACATCGTCGATATAACCGTATTTGGCAGCCTGGTACGGGTTTGTGAAGAGCTTGTTGTATTCGGCTTCTTTTTCGGCCAGGAAAGCTTTCGGGTCTTCAGCTTCCTTCGCGCCTTTGGCATAAAGCACGGCCACGGCACCTTCTGCTCCCATCACGGCAATCTCGGCCGACGGCCAAGCGTAGTTCAAGTCGCCGCGCAACTGTTTGCAGCTCATGACGATGTGCGAACCGCCGTAGCTCTTGCGCAAGGTTACCGTCACTTTGGGTACGGTGGCTTCGCCGTAAGCATACAGCAGCTTGGCACCGTGCAGGATGACGGCGTTGTATTCTTGTCCTGTACCCGGCAAGAAGCCCGGCACGTCTACCAACGTGACCAAAGGTATGTTGAACGCGTCGCAGAAACGTACGAAACGTGCGCCCTTGCGGCTGGCATTGCAGTCGAGTACGCCTGCATAGCAGTTCGGTTGGTTGGCCACGATGCCCACGCTCTGGCCGTTGAAACGGGCAAAGCCTACGATGATGTTGCGGGCATAGTCTTTTTGCACTTCAAAGAACTCGCCGTTGTCCACGATGGCTCCGATGACCTCATACATGTCGTATGCCTTGTTCGGATTGTCCGGGATGATTTCGTTCAACGCGTCTTCCATGCGGTCGACGGGGTCGGTGCATTCCATGCGCGGAGCTTCCTCCATGTTGTTCTGCGGGATGTAGCTCAACAGCGTGCGGATGGTGGCCAAGCCCTCTTCTTCCGTCTGGGCCGTGAAATGCGTCACGCCGGACTTGGTGGAGTGTACGCTCGCGCCGCCCAAGTCTTCTTGCGACACGTCTTCGCCCGTCACCGTCTTCACCACTTTTGGACCGGTGAGGAACATATAAGAAGTGCCCTCCATCATCAACGTGAAATCAGTCAGGGCGGGAGAATAGACCGCACCGCCGGCGCAGGGGCCGAAAATGCCCGAAATTTGGGGCACCACGCCGGAGGCCATGATGTTACGCTGGAATATCTCGGCGAATCCGCCCAAAGCATTGATGCCTTCCTGGATACGTGCGCCGCCGGAGTCGTTCAGGCCGATGCAGGGTGCGCCCATTTTCATGGCCTGGTCCATGACCTTGCAGATTTTTTCAGCCATCGTTTCCGACAGCGAACCGCCGTTCACGGTGAAGTCTTGTGCGAAGACATAAACCAGACGGCCGTCTATCGTGCCGCTGCCGGTTACCACGCCGTCTCCCAAGTACTGTTTCTTCTCCATGCCGAAGTTCGTGCAACGATGCAGCTTGAACATATCCATTTCCTCGAAGCTGCCCGGGTCGAGCAGCATGTCGATGCGTTCGCGGGCCGTGTATTTGCCTTTGGCATGCTGTTTCTCAATGGCTTTTTCTCCGCCTCCTATACGGGCTTTGGCGCGCAGTTCTACTAATTCCTTGATTTTTTCTGTTTGGACACTCATAATCTGTTTTATTTTCTGTTTCAAAAAGAAGGCTTTGATTTTCCTATCCCCTAAAAAAACAAGCCACCAGCGGAAGGCTTTCGTGGAAAGCGGTTCCGCCGGTGGTATCAGGTTCAAGGACGAGCCTTTATATGAAGTTCAAAGATTGGATTGAAATTCACTTGGAGTTGTGTTAATGTTCACAAAGTTCGGTCAGTACGCCGCAAGTAGATTTGGGATGCAGGAATGCGATTTGCAACTTCTCTGCTCCGAGACGCGGAGCCTTGTCTATCAGGCGGATGCCTTTTTCTTCACATTCAGCCAAAGCATTGGCCACACCGTCTTCGATGCAGAATGCCACATGATGTACGCCACGGCCTCCTTTTTCGAGGAATTTGGCGATGGGACTGTCCGGGCTTGTCGGCTCCAAGAGTTCGATTTTCACTTCGCCTACTTTCAAGAAAGCGGTCTTCACCTTTTGGTCGGCCACCTCCTCGATGTTGTAGCACTTCAGACCCAATACGTTTTCATAATAAGGCAGTGCGGCTTCGATGCTTTCCACTGCGATACCCAAATGTTCGATATGTGATATCTTCATGACATATAAATTTTAGTTGTTTGCACGCAGGCGTGCTTTTATCATGATGCAAAAGTACGCATTTTGCGGTGAAACAGGAAATAATCCTGTGCTTTTTCTTGTGAAAAGCAGATAATTCCTCAAACGAAAATCCTCGAAACATGCGTGGGACTTGCATGTTCCGAGGATACCTCCAGGTACTAAGGGGTTAGTCTTTAGGGACATGGTAGATGTATAACATCGTTTGCCCGTCGTCTGTGTTTGCGACCCCGTAGATGACAGAGTTGTCCGGTTTGACGGCTATGTCGGACAGCTTGCGATCTAACTGGTATTTGCATTGCGGAGTACCGTCTGCGGCAAAAGCCTGCATCTCACTGCAACCCTCTATGTTTTTTAATACTAAGTCATTGGAGAACAGAGCGTAAAATGCATTGTTGGAAGCAGTCAGCGACCGATATCCGTTACGTGTGGTTTTGGACAATGTCGGGACGGATTGACCCATTTGGTCTATCACGTCATAATCCATGCCGAATTCTTCTTGCCGTGCCAGATGCTTTAACGAATCCCCGTCGGCCTTGAAGAAATCGATGGCACCATCGTACACGAGGGTACGGGCAAAACTTCCTTTTCCATGGGGTAAGAAAGCTGTGGTTCCCGTACATGCCAAGGTATGGGTGAAGTCTGAAACACCGTCAGGTTTCGTCGGGTAGTATGCCAAAGTGTCTGTCACGTTTCCTTGTTTGTCAAGCAGGGCGTAGCTATAATTCCCTATTACAGGGAAGGCCAACACTTTTCCGTCAGGAAACATGCATGCGTCATCCCAAAAGGATATTCCGGACATGCGCGGTGTGAGCGTCATCGTGCTGTCTGCATAATGCAATTCAGACAACGCGCCTTTGCGTCCGTCGTAAATGAACGTGCTGTGACCTACCCGGTGCATGGAAGTGATTTCCAAAACCTCATTGGGGCCTTTACCCAACCGAATACCTTTGGCTTCGTATTTTCCCGAATCATTGAGTAGGTAAACCAGTTCTGAAGCACCTTCTCCCAATACAATCCAAACGGAATCGTTTGAAGCCACGATATGCTGCGGATTGTATATACCGTATTGTTCGATGTCGATGGAATCAGAGGCGACGAGTTTCTCTGTACGTTCAAAAACTATGCCATTGTTGTCGGCTCGCTTATCCCCACAAGAGAAAACGCTTGCTGTGATTAGTACCCCATATAAAATACGTAACGGTTTCATTAGCCCGGATATTGATTTTTCCGTCTGTCTACCAACTGGCCGTTTCCGTCAAACACATAACATGTTGCACCGTCTAAACGTTTACACCCTACAACTGTTGGACCTTCTCCTCCTTCTGCTAATGCTTCGATGTTGGCGAGTTGAATGTCACTTAATTGAGATTCTCCAAAATGGCTGTTAGTGTAACCCACGTAACCACATAACGCGGAAGCCGTTGCAATTACTGCAAAAAAAAGAATCTTTTTCATAGGTAATAAATTTTAAATACGCTCCAAAGATATAACAAAAAACTGAGAATGAGGGCAGAATGATGAAAAATCTATGAGAATGAGCGGATTAATTGATTTAGTTGGATTTTCTGTGAAGACAACAGATGCCACAAAAAGTCAGTTGAAGCAAGAGTTTCGTTACTATCCCGTTACTCTTTTCGCTGTCGAAGAGGTCTGAAAAGACCGTGAGGAAATGGCTGTAAACTATCGGAATACAGCGTTTCGGGAGGTAAAGTTAGGGTAATATCTGATGTTGCCTGCGGGAAAAGGACGAAAAAGACATGAAGCGGATGCGATTGCGCCGATGTGCTGCGGTTTGCTTACAGCCTTTCAGCTCTACAGAAACTAATTTTGCAATTAAAAAACGTAGAGTATGAGCAGAAGCACTTTCAGGGTGTTGTTCTACCTCAAGCGCAACGCGCCGAAAAAGAACGGAATGATTCCCGTGATGTGCCGCATCACGGTGAACGGAAAGGTATCACAGTTCAGCAGCAAGCTGGACGTGGAGGAAAAGATGTGGAACGTGGAACTGGGCAAGCTGACAGGCCGCAGCCTCGTGGCACAGGAGGGCAACCGTATGCTGGACAAGATACGGCTTGGCATCAACAAGGCGTATCAGGAAGTGTGCGACACCGACGGGTATGTCACGGCGGAGAAGGTGCGCAACGCCTATCTGGGGCTGGGTCAGAACCACAAGACCCTGCTGGCCGTGTTCAAGCAGCACAACGAGGACTATGCAAAGCAGGTAGGCAAGATGAAGAGCGAGCGCAGCTACTGGAAATACTGCGTGGTATATAACCACCTGTCGGAGTTCATCAAGCAGCGCTACAAGATGAGCGACATCGCCCTGCGTGAGCTGACACCCGCCTTCATCACCGACTTCGAGCTGTTCCTCCGCACGGAGAAGAACCACTGCACCAACACCGTGTGGTCGTACATGATGCCTTTCCGCAGCATCATCTTCACCGCCATCAACAACGGTTGGCTGGCGCGTGACCCCTTCTATGCCTACCACATCACGAAGGAAGAGACCAAGCGTGGCTTCCTGTCCAAGGAGGAGATTACGGCACTCATCAACGGCACGTTCAAGAAGAAAAGCTATGAACTTATCCGGGACCTCTTCATCTTCTGCTGCTTCACGGGACTGAGCTGGCGGGACATGTACAACCTGACGGAAGAGAACCTGCAGACCTCCTTCGACGGCCACCTGTGGATAAAGACCAACCGCCAGAAGACTGGCGTGGAGTCGAACATCCGCCTGCTCGACGTGCCCAAGCACATCATCGAGAAGTACAGCGGCATGGCAGAAGACGGACGGCTGTTGCCCGTCCCATGTTATGGGAACTGCAAGAACGGCATCAAGGCGATAGCCAAACTTTGCGGCATCAACAAGAACATCACCTGGCACCAGAGCCGCCACTCGTATGCCACCACCATCTGCCTCTCCAACGGCGTGCCGATTGAAACCCTGTCGAAGATGATGGGTCACACCAGCATCCGCAGCACGCAGATTTATGCGAAGATTACCGCCGAGAAGGTAAGCAACGACATGGAACGCCTGTCCAAGCAGATAGAGTCCATGGAGCAGTTCATTTGTCAGACCATCTAACACGGAACGCCATGAGAAGAACTATCAGAATAGACGAGCACGGCCACGTGCGCATGGAGGGCAACCCGCAGGAAGAAGTATGGATGACCCTCGCCGAGATAGCCGACCTGTTCAACCTCCCTGCCGCCACCGTAGGCAGGGAGATAAAGGGCATCCGCAAGACGGGTGTGTTGGTGGACTATGAGGTGTGCAAGTATATCAGCATGGCGGAGGGCTGTTCCGTGGACATCTACCACTGGGACATCATTGTCGCCTTGGCCTATCGGGCTAACACCTTCTATGCCCACGCCTTCCGCAAGTGGTTGAAAGAGACAGCGACAAAAGAAAGGGGAAGAGAAAAACACCAAGCCATCATCATTCCCCTGTGGACTTCTGGGAATAACTGAAAGACAGACATCACAAACGAAAAAGACGGACGGACAATCCTATCATCAGGGTTGCCCGTCCGTCTTTTTCGTTCCTATACATCCGCCTTGCGGTAGTTTGCCTCCAGCAGACGTTGTATGTCATACTCCCGATAGAGTGCCTTGCCGCCAAACAGGATGAATGGCAGCACACGGTTGTTGCGCAGGTTCTGCAAGGTGCGGCGGCTCACCTTCAATGCTTCCGCCACCTCCTTGTCCGTCAGGTAACGGTCACCGTTCAGCGGAGGAGTATATTCCTGCAGAAAGCGGTTTATCCTGCGATGGCTGTTTTTAAGCGAGAGGAGCATGTCCGCCACACGTCCCTGCTCCAGCGTGAGAATCTCCTGCTTCATAGGCTGGCCTCCTTACTGTCAATGACGAGGCTGGCCACGTCCTCCCTGCGGTAATAAAACTTCTTGCCTATCTGCGAGCAGGCAATCAATCTCTTGTCCCGCATCGTCTGCAAGGTTCTCGGACTAAGGCGCAGCAACCGGCATACCTCCTCGTTGTCCATCCACTTCGCCATGCGCCTGTCGCTTTCACGACCGCACAGACGGTTCACCTTCTCCGTCAGCGACGAGACATCCGCCATCAGTGCCTCGAACGCCTTTCTTTCAATGATTACTACTTCCATGATTCTGAGTGTTGCTGTGATTATCGGTGCAAAGTTACGCTGCGACCTCCTAAAACCACTCATTTCCAGCGCAGGTGGCAGCATGTGGAACCGATGGTTGAGCCATCCAAAGCCAGTTGCAAGAAAATCTTCTATGAGTCATCTATGAGTCATAAGTTCACCCTTTCCATACCCTGTAATTTTGCAGCAGAAACAAGAAAAAACAGTATTGATTATGAACGTAATAATGATAGAAAGTGCCGCCTTTCAGGAACTGGTCGGACACATCGAGAAGATAGCGGAGCACATCCGCAAGTATGAGGACAGACAGCCCGTGCAGCCACAGGAACGGTGGTTGAACAGCAAGGAGGTGACCGCTCTGCTCGGCATCAGCCTGCGCACCCTGCAACGCTATCGTGACGAGGGGCGTATCCCCTTCTCGCTGATGGGGCGTACCTGCCGCTACCGACTCACGGATGTGGAGCGCATGATGAAGGAGTGTTCCATGAGCGGCAACGCAGAGCGCATCGGTGAGCTGCACAGGCAGTATATGGTAAGGACAGGCAAGAAAACATAAAAGGGCAAGAAAATGGATACCTACAAGATAGAGCGGCTGTTCCACCTCCTCATGGAGCGGCTTGACAGACACGAGAAGATACTCGACGACCTGCTATACCGCAGCCAGCGGCAGTCGGCAGGTACGGAGGAAGGTACGGAGTGCAAGCTGTACAACGGCGAACGCCTCTACGACAACCAGGACCTCTGCCTGATGCTACAGGTGAGCAAGCGGTCGCTGCAACGCTACCGCACGTTAGGCATCCTGCCCTACCTCATGCTCCGGCAGAAGACCTACTACAAGGAGTCGGACGTGGAGAAGTTCCTCTCGGAGCATATTGACTGTTTCCAGAAAGAGAAGATGGCGGACTACAAGGCCCGCATCCGATAACAATCAATGTATCACAATTAAAAGTCAATCAAGATGGCAAAGAAAAAAAACGAAAAAGACGTGCTGATAGTCCGTGATGAAAAGACGGGCGAAATCAGCGTGGTGGCCGGATTACAGGCGGACGGCACCCCCAGACGCACACCGCCAAAGATGGAGAACGCACAGGATTTTCTGCAGTTTGACAAGAACGGCGACGTGCTCGACAATTTCTTCCGCAACTTCTTTCGGCAGTGCAAGGAACCTAGCCGATTCGGTTTCTACCGTATTGCGGCAGACCAGGCGGAGAACCTGCTCGGCGTGATGAAGGAACTGCTGAAAGACCCCGTGGCCAATGCCGACCTGCTCGCACCCCACAAAGTGGATACCTCTGCCTACGAAAAACAGGTGGCGCAGGAACAGAAGGCACAGGAAGAGCAGAAGAAAAAACAGAATCAGACAAACAATGTAGAACCCCAAAAACAAGAAAACATGGAACAGAAACAACAGGAAAACGTGCAGCAGAACGCACCAGAGAACAAACCAGAGAACAAACAAGAGAACAAGCAAAAGCAAGGCTACCAGCCCATCGACGAAAGCCGCATCGACTGGCAGGCTTTGGAAAAGAACTGGGGCGTGAAGCGTGAGGAGCTGGAGCAGTCCGGTGACCTGCAGAAGATGCTTAACTACGGCAAGTCCGACCTCGTGCGTGTCACGCCCAACTTCGGAGGAGAGTCGTTCAGCCTCGATGCCCGCCTCTCCTTCCGCAAGGACGACGACGGCAACGTGCGTCTCGTTCCCCACTTCATCCGCAAGGAGCAGAAGCTCGATGAGTACAAGGGTCACAAGTTCACCCCGGAAGAGAAGAAAGCCCTGAAGGAGACAGGCAACCTCGGAAGAATCGTGGACTTGGTGGACAAGGCCACGGGCGAGATAACCCCTTCTTTCATCAGCATCGACCGCAAGACCAACGAGATTACCGACATGCCCGCCGCCCGCATCCGCATTCCTGAACGTATCGGCAAGACGGAGATCACCCCTAGGGAGCGTGAGATGCTCCGTGCCGGACTGCCCGTCAAGGACAAGCTCATCGAGCGCAACGACGGCCGCAAGTTCGTCACCACCCTGCAGGTGAACGTGGAGCAGCGAGGCGTGGAGTTCGTGCCCGGCACGGGTAAGTCGCCCCGTACCGTGGAGGAGCAGAGCAACAAGGAATCCCAAAAGGTGGAACAGTCAGCACCGCAACAGGAACCCGGCAAGCAACGTCGCAATACATGGACCAACGAGGATGGCAGCATCCGCCCTATCACCAAGTGGAAGGGTGTGCCCTTCACCGAGGAGCAGAAAGCCGACTACGTGGCGGGCAAGACCGTCAAGCTGGAGAACGTACCCGACGACAAGGGCATACCCTCCACCATGTACCTCCGCTTCAATCCCGAGAAAGGCCGTCCCTATCGCTACGACACCAATCCTGATAATGCCCAGAAGGTAGCTCCAGCAAACGAGAGCCGCACGCAGGTAGCCGTCAACAGTCAGGGCAAGACCAACGAGGCGACCAAAAATGTAAACGAGCCGCTGCAGAAGGGGCAGACCGCCCCGAAGGATGATGTCCAGCAGAAGCAGGAAAAACGCAAGAGCAAAGGCATGAAGGTATGAGCCGGAGTGCCACCACTAAATCCATCATTATCCCGAACATGAGAATAGAAACAATAGGTAAAAACAGAAAAAAAGTAAATCAGTATGAAGACCATTATCGCAGAGAAGCCCTCCGTGGCACGTGAGATAGCCCGCATCGTGGGCGCGACCAAGAGAGAAGAAGGTTATTTTTCCGGCAACGGCTATGCCGTCACATGGGCCTATGGGCACTTGGTGCAGCTCACCATGCCCGAAGGCTACGGCATCCACGGCTTCGCCCGTGAGCACCTGCCCATACTGCCCGACACCTTTACCCTGCAACCCCGTCATACCAAGACGGAGAAGGGTTACAAGCCCGAACCCAGCGTCGTCACGCAGATACGTATAGTGGGCAAACTCTTCGAAGAGAGTGAGCAGATTGTAGTGGCCACCGATGCCGGGCGCGAGGGTGAGCTCATCTTCCGTTACCTCTACAGCTACCTGGACTGCCGCACGCCCTTTGTACGCCTCTGGATCAGTTCACTCACCGACAAAGCCATCCGTGAGGGGCTGCGCCACCTCGAAGAGGGCAACCGCTACGACCGCCTTTATCATGCCGCCAAGGCACGCAGCGAGGCCGACTGGTTAGTGGGCATCAACGCTACGCAGGCCATGACCATCGCCGCAGGCAGGGGCACCTACTCCCTCGGACGTGTGCAGACACCCACGCTGGCTATGGTGTGCGCCCGCTACTGGGAGCACAAACGCTTCACGCCCGAAGCCTTCTGGCAGGTGCATCTATCTACGGATGGCACAGGGGAACAGACGGTGAAGTTCTCTTCCGTGGAGAAATGGAAGGAGAAGTCCCCTGCGGAGCATATATATAATAAGGTAAAGGCGCAGTCCTCCCTGCTTGTCACCAAGGTGGAGTGCAAGGAGAAGGTGGAGGACACGCCGCTGCTCTACGACCTCACCACCCTGCAGAAGGAAGCCAATGCCAAGCACGGACTCACGGCGGAGAAGACACTGGAGATAGCGCAGAAGCTCTACGAGAAGAAGCTCATCACCTATCCGCGCACCGGCAGCCGCTACATCCCTGAAGATGTCTTTGCCGAAATCCCCAAGCTGCTCGCCTTCCTGGGCGGCTATCCCGAATGGATTGGCAAGGAGCCCCACAGAGACAGGCTGACCCGCCGCAGCGTGGACAGCAGCAAGGTGACCGACCACCACGCCCTGCTCGTCACGGGCGAGAAGCCCCTCTTTCTCTCCAAGGAGGACAACACCGTCTATCAGATGATAGCCGGGCGCATGGTGGAAGCCTTTTCCGACAAGTGCGTCAAGGAACTCACCACCGTCACCGCCCTCAGTGGCGAGGCGGAGTTTGCCGCCAAGGGCTGCGTCATCCGTCAGGCGGGATGGCGTGCCGTGCTGGGCGAAGAGAGCGAGGAGCAGGTACTTCCGCCTTGGAAGAGCGGCGACACCCTTGCCGTATGCGGCATCAGTCTCACCGAGGGTAAGACCAAGCCAAAACCCCTGCATACCGAAGCCACCCTGCTCTCAGCGATGGAAAATCCGTGCCAACGAGAGCAGAACCAAACTTGTTTGGATATGCCGAGTGCAGCCGGATTTGGCGGAACGCAAACGGCAGGCAAGGACGTGGAGAATGAGGAGGTGCGCCAGGCCATGAAGGAATGTGGCATCGGCACTCCCGCCACCCGTGCCGCCATCATCGAGACCCTCTTTGCCCGCGGCTATGTGCAGCGTTGCAAGAAATCGCTCGTACCCACCGAGAAGGGGCTGGCCCTCTACTCCGTAGTGAAAGGAATGCGCATCGCCGATGCCGCCCTAACGGGAGAGTGGGAACGTGAACTGGCACGCATCGAGCGTGGGGAGAAGGAAGCTTTCGCCTTCCATGAGGATATAGAGCGATACACCACGGAAATCACCGCCGAACTGCTCTCCTGCGACAAAATCTTCGGGCACAAGCCCTCCGGCTGCACCTGTCCCAAGTGCGGCAAAGGGCAGATGCAGTTCTACGGCAAGGTGGTGCGTTGCGACAATCCAGAATGCGGTCTGCCCGTGTTCCGTCAGAAAGCCAACCGTGACTTGAAGGACGAGGAAGTCAAAGAACTGCTCACCGCCGGGAAGACCTCCCTGCTGAAAGGCTTCAAGAGCAAGCAAGGCAAGAGTTTCGATGCCATTATCGCCTTTGATGCCGACTTCAACACGGTATTTGTCTTCCCCGAAGTGAAAAACAAGGGAAAATATTCCCCGAAGAGGAAATAAATGAGTACCTTCGCCACTGAATCAAAGTCGAATCGTTCTTGTTCTTCTAAGACCGGACTGATTTACTTTGGATTTAGTGGTGGCACTTCGGGAGGGATACCCGGAGTGCTTTTTTCGTATGACGGGCATGTCATACATCTGTGGTGAAAGTCCACGCGGGGCGTAGTTGCCAACGAACCCCATAGCGACTTGCAAGTTTCGAGTGGTGACGCTCGGGAGAGAAGAAGCAATAGCGAAATCGTGGCCTGACGAACAGAAACATGGTACTAAGGCGCATCAAGCGGACAAGCTGGCTAAAGACAGTGAAGCTCCTAAAGGCAACCGTAACCTTGTTGCGTAAACCATGCAGGTAAACGAGGAAAGATGTATGGCTTACCCCGCGAGGCCTCGGCAGTCCGCAAGGATAGTAACAACGAATGTCGAGGAGTCAGCAGAGGCCGAAGTAGCCGACCGCGTGACGGTCAAGGCGAAGGGCCGAATCGTGCATTGTCTCACAAGACAATCTGTGTATTTGGAAACTGTAGTAGTCAGATGACCGAAGAGGAACTCTCTTTTCAAGACGATAGGGCGTATCCCGACAATAGAGAAGAAGTGACGATGTCCAATATGCGGAGTCCAAAAGGGACAAGATAAGCCCGAAACCGCCGTATGCCGAACGGCACGTACGGTGGTGTGGGAGGAAGGAAAACGAAAGTAGGTCAGAAAACTTACTCCGTTTTCCGACCTACCCGATTTCTATCCCGACATTTAGTATTCACCACTATAATCCAAGAATAGACATGAACAAGAACGAAAAAAAGCGGAAAGAGCTGTCGTACTACCACCTCTATCTGCAAAAACACCTTCAAGAGAACCGTTTTGAGCAGGCCGATGATGCCTCCTTCATCGAGACCCGTGCCGACCTGGCCGCAACCGCCTACGAACAGGCACGCCGTGAGGGCTATCCCATCGAGGGAGCGCAGGAACTGGCGATGCAGACCCTGCTGAAAGGGCTGCACCACTCCAGATACGCCATCCTGCGTGAGGTCATCACGAACGAGTTTGCCTACGAGATCCCCGAAACGCGGCAGGAAGCCCTTACCACGAAACTGCTGCCTTTAGTGGACAACGTATTCTCCATCTACGACCTGTCTGACGACCATTTCGCCCAGTCGTTGGACTATGACCTGCTGTACAGCGAACTGACGGGAGCTGTCGTACTCTATCTGGCCGAGTATGGCGTTTAACCGCAAGCAGCGACTGAGGGACAATATCGAGGCGATACGGACGGCATTCCTCCTTGACCGGGAAGGGCGCACCCCCACCGAGGCCGAGCGCGACATACTGCGTAGGTACTGCGGCTTCGGAGGCTTGAAGTGCATTCTTAATCCCGCCAAGGAACTGACGGATGCCGTCCACTGGGCGAAATCCGACCTCGAACTCTTTGCACCCACGGCGGAACTCCACCGCCTTATCCGTGAGAATAGCCGTAACGAGATGGAGTACAAGCGTTATGTTGATTCGCTGAAAGGCTCCGTGCTCACGGCCTTCTATACCCCGAAGGAAATCACAGATACCCTCGCAGGCGTGCTTGCGGGGCACGGCATCATGCCCGTACGGTTGCTGGAACCATCGGCAGGCATGGGAGCTTTCGTGGACTCCATGCTGCGCTACGCACCCCAAGCCGATGTGATGGCTTTCGAGAAGGACCTGCTGACGGGCAGGATGCTCCGCCATCTTCATCCCGACCGGAAAGTGCGTGTAGAAGGTTTTGAGAAAATAGAAAAACCCTTCAACGGCCATTTCGACCTTGCCCTGTCCAACATCCCCTTCGGTGACATCGCCGTATTCGATGCGGAGTATGAGAAGCGTTCCCTCATGCACCGGGCAGCGGCGAAGAAGATACATAACTATTTCTTCCTGAAAGGACTCGATGCCGTACGTGACGGCGGCATCGTCGCCTTCCTCACCTCGCAGGGCGTGCTGGACAGCGAGAGCAACAACGGCACCCGCTTTCTGATGATGAGGAATGCCGACCTGTTGTCGGTGGTGCGAATGCCCAACAACCTCTTCACGGAGAACGCCAACACCGAGGTGGGCTGCGACCTGATCATCCTTCAGAAGAACAGCCGCAAGGAAGAACTGACGGAGGACGACCAACTGTTGACACAGACGGTGAAGGACAATCATACCCACGTGACGACCAACCGTTATCTGCTGGCACATCCCGAGTTGGTCATACACACCAGTGCCAAACTGGACACCGACCCATACGGGAAACCTGCGATGCTCTATCTATATGAGGGCGGTGTGACGGGAATCGCCGAGGATTTGCGTAAGCGGATTGATGCCGATTTGGCTGCACGGTTGGACGTGGCACGCTATAAGGGTATGGCGGAGGAGATACCAACCCAAGCCATTCCGTCTGCGACCAAGGAAACCAAGATAGCGGAAGAAGTCCCTACAATTACAGAGTCTCCGAAAGAACAACCCTCAATAGATCATTCTGCTGAGGGGAAGGCGGTACAGCTTACCCTTTTCGACCTATGGGAGTACACCGTTCCGCAAGAGAAGCCTGTCCCGAAGAACAAAAAGAAGTCTGCTGTCGCCAAACAGGCACAAAAGGGGAATCATCCCACACCTGCCCGTGCGGAGAAGCCGAAGAAGCAGGATGGTGAATCATTGCAGCCTTCACAGAAAAATGCAGACGATGCCCACAAAGAAGAAAAGAAGACCCTGCCGGGCGACATCTATGCGGACATCAACTGGGAGGACAACCCGCCTATCAATGGTTTCTATGAGACCATGATGACGTTGACACCGGAGAAGCGTGTGGCATTGCGCCAGGAGGCGGAACGCCATCGTCAGGAACAGTTGAAGAGACTGGGCGTGGCTGATACGCTTAATCCCGCCTTCATCCCTCCCATGGGAGAGATAAAGCCGTTGTCCGAAGCTGAGACGAAGCCTGCAGAGGTAAAGCAGCCACCGCTTGACCTCACTCCGCATCCCTACGACCGCACGCTGGAGCCCCATCACCGTAAAGGCTCCATCGTGCTCGATGCGTCAAGAAACGTGGGCTATCTGAAAGACCTCACGCCCTACGGAGGGATGTTCCATCCCGCTGACCTCAATGGCTTTCAGAAAGAGAAACTGATGCTCTACATCTCCCTGCGTGATGCCTACGAGCGTCTGTACCGTTATGAATCGCTCCGGCGCGAGG
>UMHV01019717.1_pt1 | contig 28180 bp, 44 predicted proteins | sample 1965621 | NCBI WGS metagenome assembly UMHV01 (sample SAMEA4836108, study PRJEB28245) | human gut metagenome | biome: gut microbiome; material: fecal sample | place: Denmark | collected 2008 | reverse complement strand
GCCGCAACGCTATCGCCCGTGAAGCGGGAACCCACCGAACCGCGATGCCCCATTAGGCTGGCGGAGTAGGAATCCCCCGCCTTCAGGCGGGGGAGGAAGTCAAGCCTTCTGCCCGCTCCACGTCCTGCACGACGGGGACGGCGGGCCGGTGCCGGTTGGACGCACGGTATTGCCGCCCGCGCTGGCGGAGCGCTGCACCGACCCGCGGCTGCCGGCCGTGAGGCCCTCCTGCGCCGACGACGTGCTGGACGTACTGAGAAAAGGATAAGTCCATGATATACACGGACAACAAAGGCCGGACGCTGGATGTCACGGTCTGGGATGGCAGTGACGTGACGGAGGACGTGCTGGGCGCGCCCCGCACGGGCGCGGACCTCGACCTGCTGGTCGAGACGGCGAAAAACTACGCCTACGGCCGCGGCGGCTTCGACCTCCCGCAGGCCGAGGTGAGAGCCGACTGGACCCTGACGTCCCCGGATGCGGGCGCGATATGCGGGCAGGCCTGGAGCTCCGACATGTACGACTACTGTACGGGATGCGGCGTCCTGCTCAATGAGGACTGCGAAAGCGCGGTCCCGGGCTGGTGCGTCTGGTGCGCGGGGGAGGAATAGCCGTGGACGCGGACGAATACACGGCGCTCGGCGGCCGGCTCGACATGGCGCAGATCGACGGCTGGTACGGACGTTTCGAGGACATCGAGATCGACCCGACGTTCCTGTGCCTCACCGACCTGTACGCGGCGGCCGCGCCGCTCGTCCCCGCCGATTGGACGGTCGTCGACCTGGGCGGCTACGTGGGCGTGCAGGCGGGGCTGTTCGCCGGCCGTTACGTGGATGTCGACTGTTATGACCTGTGCGGGGGAGCCGACTACACACCACCCCGGCGTTACCGGGCGGGCAACGCGGTCCACGTCGTCTCGGACATCGCGTCATGGCTGGGCGCGAACCCTAGGCTTCCGCGCCGCACGCTCCTGCTCATGTCCGGCGTGCCACGGTACGAGCGGTTCATGGACGGACTGCAGGCGCGCGGGGGCGATTGGGCCGTCTGGTATCCGGGGCAACCCGCCGAAGGGCATGGCCCCTTGGGCTCCGCCATCGCCGCCGCGAGGCGGGACGCATGACGGCGGGCATGGAAAACGATTACGCGGACGAATGCATCGACGGACGGATCGAGGCCGCGGAGGGACTATTACCCGATTCCGGCTTCACTCCGGACGACCCGGACACATGCGCCCTGCCGTCCATCGCGCACTCGTTGCCGGCCTTGGCCGCGGAGGGAAGGATGAGATGTCCCGCACCTACAGAGACCGCCCCCGCCGGCTTGTCAAGGAGAACGCCAGGCGCGCGGGATTCGTCACCCATCTGCGGCCGTACGGGCCGCTTCCATGCGACCGCGTCGAGGTGGCCGCGTACGCGCATTCGATCAAGAGCCGGCGGCATATTCCGCTTTGGCATCGGGACGGCGTGAATGACGATTACGGCTCCACCCGCGTCAAGGCCGCGCTGGCCCGCGCATGCCGGGATTGCGGACCCGACTGGGACGATTGGCGCGTGTATCAAAGGCATCGGCGCTGGTTCGGCTGATCCCGTTCCGGGACGCATGACTCCGACAAGGAACCAAACGAAATGGGAGCCGATCATGAAAAACATCAATCCGTACGATTTGGCATTCGCATTCACCCGGCGTCCGGAGGTCACGGACGCGAACGTCGCCACCGGTATGTGCCCGGACGACACCGTGCTCGTCGAGTTCACGAACGGACAGGTGGCCGTGTTCAATGTGCAGGACGGGTATCCGGCCGTCGTATTGGGCACGCTGTACGCGGACGCCGACGGCATCGGGGAGCATGACCCGCTGGAGTCCATCCACCACGACTTCGAGGGCGAGGGCGATTACGGCGACGGCGTGGATGACCTCATCGTCCAATGCGCCGAGGCATCGGGGGAGTGATGGCCATGGACACCGTGGAATTCGTCAAGGACCGCAAGTGGCCGAACACCGACAGCCGAATCCTCGAAATCCCAGTCGCCGGGCTCGGCAACGTCGCCGTGCAGGACTGGTCCATGCTGGACGACGTCCGGTTCGCCGGATACCTGCTCCCCGAACCACTGCGGGACCGTTACTTCGGTTTGCTCGAACAGGACGACGACCCGCCCGAGACCGCTTGGGACGCGTTCATGGACGACCTGTGGGAGGCCGTCGACGCCATGGGGCCGGAGGAGCAGGCCGACTGGTTTGGAGAAATCCACGACCCCGCCACCATCCGCGCCCGTTACTGGGTCCACGACGGCATCGAATATCTGGACGCCGCACACACCATGCCGAGGGATGAGTGATGAACGGGCTGAAGCTCTACGACCGGCTAAAACCGCTCCGTGACGCGGACGCCGACGACATCAGGGAGCATGACCCGCTGGAGTCCATCCACCACGACTTCGAGGGCGAGGGCGATTACGGCGACGGCGTGGACGACCTCATCGCCCAGTGCGCCGAGGCTCAGGGGAGATGAACGCCATGAATGCCGACACCATACGTTTCGTGCGAGACCGACCGTGGTATCCGCTGGACGAGACCCACGTGTACGAGATTCCCGTGACGAGGCTGGCAGCGATATGCGTGGACTGCTGGTTGACGCTGGCAGACGCGCGATTCTCCGGCGACGTGCTCCCCGGCGAGAGACTGCGTGAACGCTACTTCGGCCTGATTGACCGCGATGACACCACGCCGGAGGAATGGGGCAAATTCATGGACACCCTGTGGAACGTCGTGGACGCCATGGACTTGGAGCAACAGGCCGACTGGTTCGTGGAGCTGAACGACCCTGTGACCATCAAAGGCTATTACTGGTTGCACGACGGCATCGAATACCTGGACGCCGCGCACACCATGCCGAGGGACGAGCAATGAACGGACTGGAGCTTTGCGACCGGCTGAGGCCGCTCCGTGACGCGGCCGCCGACAACGCCTACATGATGGGCGACGAACGCGAGCGCGGGATGTATGACGGCTACGGGGAGGTCATGCGCCGGTGCCTCGAACTGCCCGAAGCGGACGCGGAGGACTGGATATACGGCTTCACCCACGCCATCTGGGAGTCGGGGGATGCGGACACGGAGTACGCGCGGGGGCGCGGGATCGCGATGGATTGCTTGACATCCTCCCCACGGCTAAAGCCGGGGGATTCCCTTCACAAGCCGGACTCCAAAGGGACTTCCGGCCTGTGGAAATGAGGGGGTTGACGTTTCATCGGGCCGCCATTGCGGTCCCTCCACGTCCGAGGCGGTGCCCCGCCCGTTTTCACCAAAGCGCGGCCAAGGATGTTCATGGCCGCGTTTGTGTCCGCGTTCGCCTCATACCCGCATTCGACGCAACGGAAGACCGCTTGGCTCTCACGGTTCCCCTTGGCGACGTGACCGCACTTGTGGCAGGTCTGGCTGGTATAGGCGGCGGGGACGATGACAAGACGTCCGCCGTTGGCGTCCATCTTGTCCTTGAGCCGCCCATATAGACGGCTCCAGTTGTTGCTCAGTATCGACCGGTTGAGTCCGGCCTTGGCTTTGGCTCCGTTATGGAGGTATTGGCCCGGCTTGGCCGGATCTGGCCTCGGCTTCGGGCGCTTCGTCATGGCCTGGACGTCCAGGTCCTCCATGGCGACGAGAACATTCTCTTTAGCAAGTCTCGTCGTGGTCTTCTCAATCCAGTCGTTCCGACGCCGGACGATGCGTCCTTGCAAGACGTTGAATTGGCTTAAGGTCTTTTGACGCCGCTTGGAGGCGAATTTGGCGGTTCTGCCACCTCTCGCCTCATTGACGCGGTCCTGCCGGGACATTCGGCGCTGGAGGTATTTCAACCGCTTCAACTCGGCTTTCGACGGCTTCGGCATGTCCATGAAGGTCCCGTCGGACGAAGCCAGCGTGTGAACACAGCCACGATCCAGGCCGATCGCGCCGTCACCGGTCCTCGGCAATGGCAGGGGCATGTTGACGAACACGAGGCTACGATGGGTCCAGTCGACATGGACGCTGGTGTAGGGTCGTATCGGCTGGCTCACGCGCACATGGATGATGACGCGCCAATGGAGCTTCTCTCCCGGCTTGCGCCATCGGCTCGGGTTCATGCCGGTGATGGCCACGACGCCGGACTTGCGGCCGGTCTTATGGAAGATTGCGTTGCCTGTCTTGGAGGCGTTGCGCCAGCAGACGAAGCCCAGGCCGCGATGACGCGACTTGAAGCCGGGGATGCGGCCTCCGACGGTCTTCCTGCGTTTGAGTCCGGCGAACCATTCGATGCTCTCGATCCTGTCCGTGCTGGACAGTATGGGCGCCGGAATGCCCGCCATCCACGGGCACTGAAGACGAGCCTCCTTGTCCGGGAGCAGCTCGGCCACGTCGGGACCACCCAAGGGCTCCTTGAGCCAATCGACGACTTCACCTGTCGCATCGTCCTTGACAGGTATATTATGCGTTCTCTGCTCGCGGCGTTGGTTGAATCGGGTGCGCCATCCGTCGCACAGCCACACCATGATACGCTCGGGATTCCGTGTCCAATAAGGATTATTACAGTGGTCCACGCCGAGGAAGACGCTCGCGCCGGTGTGCTTGACGCCGTCGATGCGGACCTTCTGGCTCATCGTGGACCAACTCCTTTCGTTAAGGCTCTATGCGTCCCGGCCGCGAACCCCCAGCGCTGAAGCGCGGGGCATGAATTTTTTCAGTCAAGTGGATTTTCGTCGTGGCCGCATTGGCGGGCATGGCGCTCGCATTGGTCGAACTGACGACTGAGGAGCCTGATGACGCCACCGACTCCGACCGGCTGCCGGATGGACTGGCGGGCACCTGGGAGCGGAGGACCCCGGATGGCCGGATGGAGGCGACCATCGCCGACGGCGCCATCGAGGTCGTCCGGGTGTCCGGGGACTCGCGGGAGGTCCTCTGGAGGGGCGTCTACGAGGCGAAGGGCCGGGAATGGGTGGTCCGCGAGGCTCCGAAGGAGTCCCATACGGCGAATATGGCGTATCACGACCCCATCACGGACTACATCATATTCAGGCACCATCCTGTAGGGCGATTCCGCGCCGGGACGCATGGCCTCCTTCAAGGAAAGGAGACCGTTATGTGCAATGACATCGACTTCCGAAAGGCCGTAAGGCTAATGGAGGAGGCCAGGGACAGGCTTGACGAGGCGTCGGAGATACTGGGCGTCTTCGATAGCGGCGACATGAGCGGCAGGAACACCATCGCAGACAAGGCCTGGTCCATCGACCAAGACATTGATGGCATAAAGGCCATCGCCGAACGTATGGGGGAGGAGATATGACGGACAGGCTCATCGCCATCGACTTGGACAACACGTTCGCGGACTACACCACCGCATTCGCCGACTGCCTGGCCCAGATGGGCAGGCCCGTCAGGGGCGGCGACCCGACAACCTACGACTTCGGCTGCGACGGCTGGTTCGGGGAGGGCAACGGTGACGTGTTCCCCGAATTCCATTCGCGGGCCGTCATGCTCGGCCTGTACCTGCGCGAGCGCCCGTACCCGCACGCGAGGCGCGCCGTCGATGCGCTGACGTTCGACCATCCGGCATGGCATGCAGCGTTCGTCACCAGCCGCCGCGACGACGGCGATGACACGGCCCGCTGGATGCTCGGGCTCGGCATCGACATGAGCCTCGAATTCGACTACGCCAACCAATGCCTCGACCGCATGGACCCGACCGGCATGGAATTGGGCCGGGCCGTCTCCGAACGCGCCCGTTCCGGCCGCTGGAGCATGGGCCTGCTGTGCGAGCCCAACGGCGTCGGCTGGTGCCATCTGCCCGACAAGGAGAGCCTTGGGGCCGACTTGTATATAGAGGACGACCCGGCCATGCTCGACCGGCTCATGGATTTGGGGCTCCCGGTGCTCGTCAGGCGGCACGCCTACAACACGGCGCAATGCGAACGCGCCGAACAGTCCGGCTTGGGGCTGGCGTTCGACGATTGGACGCAGGTGCCCGGACTGGCGGAACGGTTGATCGGAGGCTCCCATTGAGCGGACGATACTCACTGCCGGACGGCATCGGCGTTCCCTACTACGTGCCCGTATCGGACACAGAGTCGGACTTGCACATCCAAGCGGGCGACCGCTTCTACGGATTCGTCCGTGAGTCCCGACTGTTCGACGGACGATGCGAGTACACGCCGCTCGCCCCGGTCGGCGGGTATTACGAGCCGGTGGGCGATACGCAATATCCGACTCTCCCGGAGGCGTTGGCCGCGTTGGCCGACCATCTCGGGGACGAAGACCTGAAACATCGATTGGAGAAGGAATCATGACCGACGACAACGAATGCTACATCTGCGGGCACGCTCTGGAGGAGCATGCGCCCTACGTGGTCTGGCATACCGGTTGGGACGGATGCGAGGAATGCGACCGCGACTACGAGAGGGGCGTCAGCCTATGCCCCGTGTGCATCGACGCGTTGGGGTACATGGGCATGACGTTGGGCGGGAACACGTATCTGCCCGACCTGCCGTTTGGGGAAGTCGGGAATTGGGCATATGACACGCTTTGGCATGCCGTCTGGATGCCAGATGACATGACCGTAGGCGAGGCCGAATGCGCCCGCGACTACCTCGACCGCAAGGGACTGAAGGATCTCGACCCCGCGTGGGATAGCCTGCCGTTGCGATGGTGGGATACGCCCGAGGAGTTCAAGGCGTCGGAATATGCCGAACCGTTCCTGCGCCGTTTCGGATTGGACGAAGGCGACTTGGACCGGCTGGCAAAAGCATGTCTGGAGCACGGCGACGTACTGGATGATTGGCATACCGTCACCGACGCCCGCAAGGTCGGGGAACGGCTTCGGAAAGGCTAGGACACATGGACTACATCGAACGTCGGGCCAAGCGGCTTGAGGCCGACTACCGGCATTGTCTGCGCGACTACAAGCGTGCATTGAGCCGTACATGGATACTCCGCGAACGGCTCGGCCGCCTGCCGCTGGCCGCGTTGGACGGAGCGGGCGGCATCTCGTCCCTATCATCCGATCTCTCCGCCGTGGCGGAACGCGCCGGATGGCTGCGACGTCGCACAAGCGAGGCTCAGGGACGGCTGAAGGTGTTCGACCCGGACGAACAGCGCAGGTGGAACAAGGATGTGGACGGGCATTGCCGGATGCTGATGCTGGACGGCACGCGATGTGGCAAACCCACCGTGGAAGACTCCCGCTGGTGCGCCGGACATGTGGACATGTGGGATGACTGCGACCCGTGGGGCGGTCATATCGTCGGCTGGTGGCGTGGAATCCACATCGAATACACGTTGGACGGCGCATACGCGCGTCTGTCCCGCCCTCTTCCGGTCGGCCTGAACACGCTGCGCGAGACCATCGCCGAATCGAAGGAGACCTTGGACAAGGAAAGCCCATACGGGACGGACGACCTTTGCACGCGCGAGGACATCGCACGGTGGACGACCATGCCCGACGAATACGTGGAGAAACGGTGAGGGACGTCATCCGATTGGGCGCATCCCTGGCCCAGCTGGCCGTCGCCCTGTTCCTCATCCTCGCCGTGCTGGAACAGTCCGCCACGGACGCCCTTCCGATAAGGGACCATATAGAAGAGTCGGGCACGCTGAAGCCCGGCGTGACCATCAGCGTGGTGCGGGAGTCCGACGACAGGACGCTGTTCTCCGCCACATGCGACGAGCGGGGCCACTACACGCTGAAGGGTGACGTGTGGTCCTCGTACTACTTCAGGTTTTCCATACCGAGGGAGGCGAAGTGAGCCTAGCCAAATGCCCGTTCCGCGGCGGCACCGTGCATCTCGTGTCCGACCGCGATTTCCCGCGCGGAGTCCGTTATGGAATCGTCCACGAACAACCTTGCCCGCTATTGCCGACCTTATGGGCGGCATACGAGGTTGAATCCGATACGCTCGCCCGCTGTTGGAACCAACGGTACGGGGTGGCGAACCGGCTGCGGGCGTTGGGCGAGGACGATTTGACCAACCGACTGGCTTACAAGGAGTAAGGAGGAGACGGATGAGCGACATCGAACAGACCACGGTCATCGATCCCGCCCAGGTGGGACGCATGGCCTCGAGCAGAACGGACGGGCGGAGCACGACCTTATACGGCCGGCACCGCAAGGACGCCGGAAAGCCACGCAAGGCGAGGCCGGAACGTCCGGTGGAGCCGTTCATGGCGGCCCTCATGACGGCGTTCGCCGCGCTGTGGCTGGCGGGCATGCTGGCGGCCGTCTGGCTCATGCCCATGTCGGCGCCGGCCCCATGGGCGCGGGAGACCGTCTCGGCCGTCTGCGTGGCGGCCGCCGTATGCGCGCCCGTGCCCGCATGGGCGTATCTCGCATGTCATGTGAAGGAAGGGAGGCCGTGATGGCCTATAACGATTACGGCGCGTTCGTCCGGAGGAACGGCGAACGCATGGAGGCCCACGAGGACGCCGTGCTGGAACGGCTCGACGGAGGCTCAGGTGGCCAGGCGGTCTTCGACCATCTGGCACAAGGTTCCGGCGGTGACCTGTACCATGCCGTGCTCGGCGACGGGGAATGGCGTCTGGGGGTGTACAAGACGACGTTCCCGTACCTTTGGCATTATGAGGACGGCCGCTGGCATATGGCCGACCTGCTCTCGTGCGCGGTGGGGAAGCCGCGTTTCGCCTGCGAGGACGAACGCTACGAGCGCATGACCGGAGACAAGGTCACGCGCCCCGTCGACCTGTTCGATTGGGTCCGCGGCCTGCCGGACGGCGGGCTGGAGTGCGTGGTGCCGGGCGGCCCAACCGTCATCATCGGGCGCGGACGTCATCACGCGCGATGGCATGGCCCCACCATCCACGTCTCCATGACGGAGGCGGACGGCACGCGGTGGGACGCCGAGGCGGGCGACCGCTACGGCGCCGGGTTCGAGGACGAGGCGGAACGGCGCGGACGCGAGGTGCGCGCCATTGTCGGATACCTCGGGGAGGTCTCCCCGATGGGCTGGAGGAGGGTCACCCGATGCCCGCGGTGCGGCGCGAAGCCCGCCATCGGACGGCCTTGGACGGACCCGTTCGGGCGCCGCGCCATCGCCATCCGCTGCCCGGAGTGCGGCCTGCGGCTGGGGCTCCGGCTTCTGGAGAAGGTGGACTACGCCACGGATCACCCCGTCGACCCCAAGGACACCGCATGGGCGGCGACGAATCTGACGCAGCTGGCGGTGGTGACGTGGAACCGGCAGGCCAACGACGCCAAGGACATGCGCGCCATCCTGTCCGGACGGGAAAGAAGCTTCTGGCTGACGCTCGACGGCCGGTCCGTGGGCGAGATGGAATGGAGGGCGTAGACGCCGGGACGCATGGGCCGGAGTATGGAAATCAAAGAGATCAATGAGCTGACCCACAACTGGACGGCCGACGAGTTCGCCGACTTCCTGCACTACCTCCTCCAGCACGACGACCACGAGTCCATGCGCGGCTGGTGGCGCAGCACAAGCCTGCTGCGCAAACTGGAGGCGGCCGGACTGGCCGAACTTGATGGCGGAGAGGTGGCGCTGACGCCGTCCGGCATCGAACTGCGCGACGCGCTGTACTTGTTGGAGGAGTCGGATGGGCTGGCCGACGCGCGGCTGAACCTGCGCGTCCACCGTTTGGAGGACCGGCATGCCGCCCCGCTCGGCGCGGACACGCTGATGCTTCTGGTGGCCGGCAGGTCAGACAGGGTGCGCTTCGACGCCGCCCGCATGCTCATGGAGGACGTGGATGGCGGCAGGGAGTACGCCGACCGGCTGGCGAAATGCTGGGACCCGAAGGTGCGCATCCTCGCCGCGCCGTACGCCGACCCGCATCTGTTCCTGGACGAGACGGATCCCGACGTCGTCGGCGCCGTCATCAAAGGCGGACTCGCCGACGACGTGTGCCGCGAACGGTGGACTTCGCCGGACAAGCCGTTCGGGGTCCGTTTCGCGGCCGGAGCGCTCGTCGCGGACGGCGAGCAGGCCGACCGCATGCTCGCCACGATGACGGGCTATGAGCGCATCCGCTTTCTCAGCGGGTACCCCCGTCTCGCCGTCGGGGAGCGGGCCGCGAACGCGTGCCGCACGGCCGGCGACGACGGGGCGCCGCTCGAATACTCCATGACCCGCGTGCCCGACGACTATCTGCGGGAGGCGCTCGAATCCAAGTCCTACCACTGGGGACTCAAATCCCGCGTCGAGGATTACAGACAGGCGCTGCGCGAGGCCATGCGGCTGGAGCGGCTGTTCGCCGGCCCCGACAGTCAGGTGCTGGCCGAGATCCGCGGACAGGTCGAGGCCGAAATCGCCAAGGAGGAGGAACGGTGAGCGTCGACGCATACTCTGAAAACAATAGATAGGAGATTCAATGCGTTTCGTCGTCGAAGGCATCGGGAAAATCGGACGGGCCGAGATACTCCTGGATGGCATCACCCTGATCGTCGGAGAGAACAACACCGGTAAGTCAACCATCGGGAAGGCGTTGTTCGCCCATGTGAATTCCGTTTGCGGGTTTAGCAGAAGAATGAAAGCCACATACCGCAACGAGCTGTCCCATATATTGTTCTACCACGCCATTATGGAGTACCGGGACATCATCGGATTCGTCCATGATCTGATCGACGAAATGATAGATGTGCTGCCCGGAAAGGAACTCAATCCATCCTCCCTTGCGCGATGGATAAAACATCTTGTGGACGGCGGCGGCATGTCCGCGGACGACTATGAGACCGAAAGGGTGGAGAAATACCTGAAGTGGCTGTCCGGCCGCTCCAGGCAGGCGATTTCATTCAGGGGGCAGATCTGCAAGCTTTTCGGGATCGAACGCGATCAATGGGAACAGATGTTCCTGTCGGACGACCTGAATGCCGTATTCGCCAACCAGCCGCAATCGTTACTTCCGGGTGCATTGTCGCTTTCGACATTTCTGGAAGACAACGGGAAGCCGGTCGAAGACGGGGAATTGGACGCTTTGCTCCTGGATGATGTGGAGACGTTCCCCTCGCTGATGTCCTCCATCGATGAAAATGAGGATGGGTTCCGCCGTTCCTCCACGAAATACGTGACGCGCGAGAATCGACAGGTGATCGCAACCCATCGTTCATCCCGCCCGTTGTCGGAGAACGACAATCGTCTTCTCGCCATGCTCGACGAAATCTACGCCGGAACCGTGGAACGCCAACCCGGCAAGACTTCAATTCTTCATGAGACGTTTAAAACCACGGAAGAGCTTGGCGTCTCCACCAGCTCGATGGGTGTACGGCCCATTCTTCTGTCGAAGCATCTTATTGCCCGGAACATCGCCGACGGGAGACTCGTCCTGATTCTCGACGAACCAGAGGTGCATCTGCACCCTGCATGGCAGGTGGCGTACGCCCGTGCGCTTTCAGCCATGTCCGAACTGCTGGGCGTCCGTATTCTCATCACAACGCATTCGCCATACTTCATGAAGGCCATGCTGATCAACGGCAACCGTCAAATTCGCTGCTATGGTACCGATGTCGATGAAAACGGAAGAGTCTCCCTTGAACTTCTGGATAAAGACGGGGTCGCGGACAGGTACGAGTCCATGATCGTCCCCTTCGACGAATTGGCGGCCGAACAGCTTGAGGCCGAAATCGCCAAGGAGGAGGAACGGTGAGCGTCGACGCATTGGAGGAGCTGGCCGGCTGGCCGGACAACGAGAACACATTCCTGGTGTCTGGCCCCGATGGAGTGCGGCTGGCCGTCGCGCCCGCCGACGTGGGCGGGGAACTTGGCATGATGGCCGCGCTCGACTGGGCGTATGCCAAGTACGGGACGGCGTTCGCCGGTTCGGCCGAACCGGTCTGGCGTCTGCGCCGCTGGCACGGATGCCGCGCCACGGGCTTCGCCGACTGGATTGGCGACGCGGAAAAATTCTTCGGCGTGCGGTCGGTCGTCCTGCTCGACGGCCGCGGCCGTGCCGTCGACGAGGTCCGATTGGAGAAGTTGTGGCCGACTGCCATGTCCGCGGAAAGCCGATAGGGGATCGCAAGCCGTGGCTCGTCTGACATACCGGCTGGACCTGGGCGCGAGCATGTACGTGCCCGAGTTGGACGAGGCGTTGGACGCGTGGGTGTGCGGCACGCTCTGGAACGCCGTGTGGGACCCCGGCATTATGACGATGGTCGAGGCGCGCGCCGCCCGACGCTGGCTCGACCGCATGGGGCGGATGAATACGGACCCCGCCGCCGATTACCTGCCGTACGACATCTGGGACACGCCAGCCGAATTCGCGCTGCGGACCGCCCCACCCTGCTACGCCGCTTCGGACTGTCGGAGTCGGACATGGACCGCCTCGAGATCGCTTGCCTGAAGCACGATGGCCGCTGGTGGAGGATGGCGACGGATGACGCGCATGAGGTGGAGTGGCGTCTGCGGGACGCATAACGCCATCCAAGAGAAAACAACCTGAAGGAGGTCTGACCATATGGTCCAACTTGTCATCGCATTCATCATCCTCATCGCCACCGCGATCCTGGCCGGCCGGATGCTAAAAACGAAGCACGGGCATCCCGCCGCCACCGTCGCGCTGACCGGCGTGGGCATCGCCGTGGCCATCGCCGCCACGGCGTGCGTATATTCCCTGGACGTGGGCGAGGTCGCGGTCATCCGCAATCTCGGCGGCTCCGTGTCCGGCTCCCAGTCGGAGGCGGGCTTCCACGCGAAGGCCCCATGGCAGAGCGCCGTCAAATACGACACACGCAACAATCTCATCAACTTCTACGGCGACACCGACTATGAGACGACCGGCGGCAGCGAGGTCGGCAAGCAGGTGTCCATCAACGACAAGTCCGGCGCGGGCGCGAACATCGACATCCAGGTCAACTACTCGCTGCGTCCCAATGCGGCCGTAAGCCTGTACCGCGATTACGGCTCACAGGAGAACTTCGTGTCCAAGTACATCTCCAACGACCTACGTTCCGTGACGCGTGAGATCGCCGGAAAGTACGACACCATCACCATGCTGACCGACCGCGGCTCGTTCACCCGCGGCGTGCAGAAGGCCCTGTCCGAGAAGTGGAAGGGCATGGGCCTGACCGTCGAGCAGGTCAGCGTGCAGGACGTGCGCTATCCGAAGGAGATCACCAGCGCGTACGCCGCCGCGCAGTCCGCCGAGGTGCAGAAGCGCAAGGCTTCCAACGAGCAGGAGACCGCGAAGGTCGAGGCGGAGACGAAGCGCATCAAGGCCCAGGGCGAGGCGGACGCGAACGACATCCTCAATTCGTCCCTGTCCGAAAACGTGCTCCGGCAGAAGTACATCGACGCGCTGTCCAACGCGAAGAACCTGACTGTGGTGCCGGACGGCTCCGTGCCGATGGTGCAGACGAAATAGCCGGGCGCGAATGACGTGCGACGCGCCTGGTCCCAGCCGCGGGACGATAAAAGAGTCTGCGCCGCAAGGCGTGGGAGCGGCATCGTCGTAGCCGTCACGGTTGCGACTGATAAAGGGCCGGAAGGGGCGGTGCGAAGCCTGCGGGCGCGCGCCGCCTCCTTCGTTTCTCCGGGACGCATGTCCTTCGTACCTTACGGAAAAGGAGCGGAACGATGAGAAGCTATAGGGACCTTGCCGAGGAGGCTGGCGTGACGGTCGAGGCCGTGCGTGACGCCATGGGGCGCGCGGAGAGGCACGAGATCCCCTACACGCGGATGTATGACGATTTCAGGAACCCGTCGAGGCCGTTCGGCCCGGGCAGATACGGACGGGCCGAGACCGCCTATGACATCGTGTGGGTCGTCAGGGACCAATGGGGGCGTTCGGTCGACGGGTATGGGCGCACGCGCGAGGAGGCCGTGCTGGCCGCGTTGCGCCGGGACGCATGATTCGGGCAACGCCGCAGGGTGCGGCGGGTCAAGGGGTCTGGAATCATGAGTTACTACGGCGGAACCATCGAGCTGGAAAGCGCGGAATGGAATGACAAAAAGGCGGTCGAGTACGAACTCGCGCAAGCCGCGTGGGGCATGCGGCTTAACGTTTGGTACGATTTGTTCCACTGGAACAAGAACATCGTGTGCGCCGACAAGCGCGCGGCGATAGACAAGCTTGCCTCCATGCCTGACTGGAACGGGGTGCTGTACCACATGGACGTGCCGGACACCGCCGCCATCAAACGCCTTGCGGCGGCGGAACGGAAAGCGGAGGAGCGGTACCGCGAGGTGTGCGCCGCCACCGACATCCACAACCGCAAGTCGAAGACGATTACGTGCAAGGCATGTGGCTCACGCGTTGAACTGGCGCGTTTCAAAGGCAGCGCGTGCCCCGTCTGCGAGAAAAGCCTTCGTTCCGAGAGCGCGAGGGAACGTGTGGACCGCGCCAAAAAGGCGCATGAGGCGGCGGTCGAACGCCTTGCGGCGGCACGCACCGAGAACGCCCGCAAGCACGGCGAACTCGCGTGGATGCTCTCCTACATCGAACGGTGCTGATAGCGGCGCGGGCAAAGGCGGTATCGCCTATTGCCCGCGTTTTCGGGACGCATGAACAGTTCAGCCAAGGGAGACGCCCTTGGCGAGGAATCAAGGAGTCCGAAATGGTCGACTGGAACAAAGTGGTCACGAACATGGGGCGCGGCATGGACCCGATGAGCGCCTACAACCGCGCCGAGCGCGAGGAGCGTGAGGAGCACCGCAAGCGCATGGAGCGTCTGCGCGGCGCCAAACCGGAACGCAAGGGCGGGCGCTGAGCCGAAAGCCGGGGGCGGGGGAACCGTCCTCGGCTTTTTTCTTTGGGACGCATAAAGACGATTATGGAAGACAACGGATTCTGGCGGGATGTCCCGCCCATCGACCTGACGGGCCGCAGGTGCCGCGCCGTCACGGAGCATGGCACCGTCATCGAGGGCCGTCTCGAGTACACCCTGAGCCGCGCCACGCAACTGCCGGACGAGCCGGTGCTGGAGCAGCTGTCGTTCGCGGACGTGCTCCAGCCGGTCATCCTCAACCTGAACGGCGACCATGTCGGCAACCGGCTGTGCACCTGCTACAGGAGCCTGGAGGAGGTCGGATGAACGCGGCGGAGCGTATGACCGTCCTCTGCGCCGATGGGCGCAAACGGGCCGGCGAGAGGGGCGATTCCGAGTCATGGGAGGTCTGGGAGGACCTCGAGGACCTGTTCGGACAGGTGGCCAGGGTTCTGGAGAACGAGCCGGAGGAGACGGTCCGCCCGTTCATGTCGGGCATGGCCCGCGCCCTGGCCGCCACGGCCGCCTACGCGTCCAGATGGCATCACACCCCGGCGGTCATGGCCGACTGGATCGCGAGACGGGACCGCACCAGCGAGACGCCGGGCGAGACGTGCGCGTATGGGGACCTCATGCGGTTCTACGGCTACCTCGACGCGCTCTACGGCAGTGGGAACGACATGCTGAACATCCGGAGCGCCCGCGCCCTGTCCGTCGCGGCGGGGGAGTTCTCCCGGCTTATCGAAAGGAACGAATGATGGCAAAAAGGAACGAACCCGCCAAGGAGCAGGTCGAGGCCGCCGCCGGATTCCTGCGCGACAACCTGCATCTGTTCGGCCCGCAGGCCTGCTTCCTCGAGACCGGGCACATCGACGAGATCGCCTACGGCATGCTCCGCGCGGCGGGGAAGGCCGCGCATTGAGCCGCGCCGACATCACCGCCATGCCGTCCGCGCCCGCCCAAGCCGCGGGCGTCAAGCTGACGATCTCGGCCGAATCGGCGTTCGGCGGCAGGAAACACCAAGGAGAGGAGCCGGCGTGAGACGCATTCCGTCGGACATCGGCAAGTGGGCGTGGATGCCGCTGCGCCATACCGACACGCCGCGGACCATACGCCCGTCGCGCAAACCGCCCATGCCGGACGCGAGCAGGTACCGGCACTCCCGCATACCGAACTGAGGAGGCATTCTTGACCGTCATCACCGCATATCTGCTTGGCCTGGCGACACTGCCCGCGGGGGTCGCCGCCGTATGGCTTCTGCACCGCCTGTTCCGCCGGGAGGCATGGCTCTGTCCATACTGTCTGGCGTGGACGGCGCACACCAAGGGGAAGCCGGACACGGCACTCTATCTGCCGGCCATCCTCACCTGGGCGTCCGTTCTCATCCACAGCCGGACGGCACGCCATCGCGCATGGCGGCGGGTCCACGAGGAGTACGACATCCGGCCGGCGGATCCGACCTGGGGCTTCGAACCAAAACGTCTGATGCGGGCGGTCCCGACGGACGAACTGGACGACGAGGGCCAGACGTACCTGCTCGAATGGGGCTTCGGCTCCGAGAGGAACTCCCGTAAGGAGCCGGTCGAAATGCCGTACGCCGACTGCCTGTTCGACGGCAAGCGCGTGGAGGGCGATGTGATTCGCCATGAGGACGGCTCCATGGAGCTACTGGTCGTCAGGCATTCCAAGGAGGACCCGCGACGCATACCCCTGTTCGACGGGAACGCGGAGCCAAATCCGCATATCAGGCCGATTGGAAAGGAATGACCCATGAGAATCACCGTAATCCCCTCCGATGGGGTCCGCGCCGAGATCGCGCTCGAGAACGACGAGCTTGGGAACGCGCCCTACGTCCGGTGCGGACCGGACGGCACCGTCGCACTCGAATTCGGCGACGACATCGACCTGACCGACCTGCGCAACGCACTGTTGAAGGAATATCCGCTGGACAGGTATCCGCCCGAGGAGGACGAATGATGGACAAGGCCGAAAGAGACGCCGTATGGCATGAAAGCGTCGAGCGCTTCGGGACGCGCCTGCAGAGCGTGGTGTGCATGGAGGAGTGCGCGGAGCTGATCCAGGCGGTCAGCAAGCGCCTGCGCGGCAAGCCCGACCCGGACGACAACCTGGCCGAGGAGATGGCCGACGTCTACATCTGCCTGGAAATGCTGCGGGACATGTACGGCGTCACGGACAAGCGGCTGGAGTCGTGGATCGACCGCAAGACGAAACGCCAGGCGGAAAGGAACAGGGCATGACGCCGCGCGGACGGCTGCTCGCCGACATCCGCCGCCTGGCCGACGGGCTGCCTTGCGTGAGTATCGCGGACGGACGCCTCGAGGTCGGCGTCCGCGAGGCCCGGCTGGCGGGACTGGAGCTGGAGCCGGACGGGAGGTCGGGGCCGGAGGGGGACGCCGCCATGGCGGAGGCGTGCTCCAAGGCGTCGGCCGTCCGGACCGACGACGAACGCCTGGCGCTTCTGCTCGAACTCGCCCGCACCGACCTGCTGCCGGGCGGCGTGGCGTGGCTGGAACGGCTCCGGGACGCATAAGGGAACATGGAGCGTCAACGCGACCGCACGGGCGCGACCGCCGGCCCGGAACCTGCTCCGCGAAGGGCGGCGAGCACGGTTTTATCCAGTTTTCCCGCGCCATGACCCGTCCTGCGCCCTCTACAGGCTCCTTCCGGCATCACACTGCCGGAAGGAGCCTGTTTCGTTTGGTCGGGAGATTCCCCGCCGTGGGGCCGCGGGGGCGGAGGTCCGTAGTACATCGCCCCTGACCGCCCCTGGATGCGGAAAAGCCCGCCGTTCCAATGCCGCGTAAGCGGCGGAACGACGGGCTTTCTTGGTCGGACCAGCGGGATTTGAACCCGCGACCCCTTGACCCCCAGTCAAGTGCGCTACCAAACTGCGCTATGGTCCGAACGGTGCGAAAAGCACCGAATATGAAGCATAGCATAATCTCTACGGTTTTTCAAATACATCGTGTCAGAAAGCGAGTCGCATCCATTCCGGAGAGTTTGGCTTCGGATATTTGAGGGTTTTCCGGCAATTGCTCCACCGGAAGTTCATGTTGGTTCTGTGTCTAAATGCCCCCGATTTTGGCGGAATGTCGTATTATGGCATAAGCGCATCGAATAACAACGCCCGTTCGAAAGGGAGAGACATTGACTGAGGACGTATTCGAATACTCTGCCGCGAAGATGCGGAAGCACGGAATGACCGACATGGCCATCGCCCAGTTCCGTCGTCTGTACGAGGTCTGGCGCAATGAGGAGGCCAGCAGTTGGATTCGTGAGGACGAGGTCGAACCGCTCGTCAGCGTTCCCAGCTTCCATGACGTGTATGAGACCATCAATCACGACAAGGCCGTTGACGCGTTCGCCAAAACGGCGTTCCTGAAGCTTAACGGCGGTCTTGGCACTTCGATGGGACTCGATTGCGCCAAGTCGCTGCTGCCGGTACGTCGCCACAAGGCACGGCAGATGCGTTTCATCGACATCATCATCGGACAGGTGTTGACCGCGCGGACCAGACTTGGCGTCGATCTGCCATTGACTCTGATGAACTCCTTCCGTACCTCCAAAGACACCATGAAGGTGCTGCAGACCAATAAGAAATTCCATCAGGAAGACATCCCGATGGAAATCATCCAGCATCAGGAGCCGAAGATCAGCGCGGAAACGGGAATGCCCGTCAGCTTCCCGGCCAATCCGGAACTCGAATGGTGCCCGCCGGGCCACGGCGACCTGTTCTCCACCATTTGGGAATCCGGTCTGCTTGACGCGCTTGAGGCGCAGGGGTTCAAATACCTTTTCATCTCCAATTCCGACAACCTGGGCGCGCGTCCCTCCCGTACGCTTGCGCAGCATTTCGAGAATACGGGCGCACCGTTCATGATCGAGGTCGCCAAACGCACCCCAGCCGATCGTAAGGGCGGCCACATCGTGCGAGACAAGGCCACGGGCCGTCTGATGCTGCGTGAGATGAGCCAGGTCCATCCAGACGACAAGGACGACGCGCAGAACATCGACAAGCATCCGTACTTCAACACGAACAGCATTTGGGTGCGTATCGATGCGCTGAAAGCGAAACTCGCATCCTATGACGGCGTGCTTCCCCTTCCGGTAATCCGCAATAAGAAGACGGTCGACCCGACCGATCCGACCAGCGAGCCGGTCATTCAGCTGGAGACCGCCATGGGAGCCGCGGTGTCGCTTTTCGATGGCGCGACCTGCGTATGCGTCGACCGTATGCGTTTCCTGCCGGTGAAGACCACTGACGATTTGTTCATCATGCGGTCCGACCGATTCCATCTGACGGACCAGTACGAGATGGAAGACGGCAACTACATCTTCCCCGACGTCCATTTGGACGCGCGCTATTACAAGAACATCCACGATTTCGATGCCCGTTTCCCATACGGTGTGCCTTCGCTCGCCGCGGCGAAATCCGTTGATATCGATGGCGATTGGACCTTCGGCAGGGATGTGATGCTGTTTAGCGACGCGCGACTGGAGGATCAAGGCGAACCAAGCTATGTGCCGAATGGCGAATATGTCGGCCCGCAGGGCGTGGAACCGGACGATTGGGTCTGATTTTGGACGGCCATGCAACACGAAAACGATGTTTTTTCGTGAAATAGGCACAAATCGCTTAAAAAACCTCTATCATAGAATGTTGTGTGCGGCTTACGAGGCCAAGCACTTAAAAAGAAACGTTAACGAGACGTGAGGACTAATGGCTGAGGGAAGTAACGGTAGGCGACGTTTTTCCGACAAATGGGGCAAGCATGAGCTTGATGTGTTGGCTGTGCTCTCCTCAGCCTTTCCGCAATGGCTTACCTCACGTCAGATCGCGCAACGTGTGAAGGCGTATGCCGATTCGTACGGAGAGCTCGCCGATCAAGCGGCGAAGGCCGCCTTCGCCAAGCAATTTCAGCGTGACCGCGCCAAGCTCGCCGCCATGGGCATCGCCATCGAATCAAGGCAGCCGGAATATTCCTCCAAGTCAGAAGGGCAGGATTTCGCTTCCTACCGTCTGCAGCTTGGCGATGAGCCGCGCGTGCGTCTGCTGTTCGGCGACGAGGATCTGCCGATTCTTGCCGCTGCGAATTACCTTGCGCGCTCCATGTCGATTTCCTCGGCTCCTGCGCACGAACCCCAGCACGCTTCCCGTACCGCGCCGCGCGTGCCGCAGACGCCGATTCCAGGACTTGGCTTGGATTCCATCGCGCCGGGTCTTGGCACGCAATCCATTCCCGACGAGCTGGTCAAAGTGGTCGATCAGCGACGTTTCGCCGCCACTGTGGATGTTGATGGCGAGCATCTCAATGTCGCCTACGCCGACTCCGATGATCTGGCCATGTTCGTGCTGTCTCATCCGGGTGCGTCCATAGTGAGCCCTCAGGAGGCTGTCGACGCGTTCAACCGCCGGCTGCATGCGGCCACGCAGTTCGTGCCGGCCGATGAATCCACCGGCACCGACAGCTCCACCGTGGTGTCTCCGGAAATCAACCGCAACAGCACTGATGAGGATGATACCGAGGAAGGCAAGGGCCGTCCGAAGAAGAACTCCGCGTTCCAGACCGGTAGTGAGGTCGATCGGCGTCTTCGCCTGATGCTGTTCCTGTCCGCCCACATGGGTGAGGAATACTCTCTTGAAGAACTTGCGGAACGATTCATCGGCAGGCCGAAGTCCGATGACGAATTGAAGAAGTTCGTCAACATCATTCATAAGGACATCAACACGTTGACCACGGTGTCCGATGATGGCGAGATGGCCGGAAGCCAGTTCTTCGATATCGATTGGTCCTTGCTTGACGCGGAAGGCATCGTCTCCGCCACGAATTCGCTGGGGCTTGAACGCCTTGCCGGCATTTCCCAGCAGTACCTGAGCATGCTGACCGCATCGGTGAGCTATCTCGCCCACTCCTCTTTGCTTCCGGACAAGCTGCGTGAGCAGGCGGAATCGCTGTACAGCCGACTGCGCCAGCACGTCAAGCCTGGCGACATGCCGTGGCTGAGCCTGACCGGATACGAGATGGAACCAAGGAACTTCTCCATCGTCAAGAGCGCCATCTCCAAAGGCATGCTGCTCGACATGGAATATACGGACGGTGCGGGCCGTATACAGCGCAAGCTAGTGGCGCCAGACAAGATTTTTGTCGACGAAGGCGTTTACTACGTGGCGGTATGGACCGACGTGTCCAACGCGGCGCCCGCGGACAAGATGAAGTTCGTCAAGACGGATACGACCATCAACAAGGCTACTGGCAAGCCTCGTATCTGGCAGGTGCTTCGCATCTCCCGCATCGAGCATGCGGAGCTGGTCGAGCCCACTGAAAAAGTGGACATTCCGGACGTGCCCGCATCCGAACTGCGCAAGTGGAGTTTCGACAATGGCACACCTGCCGTGTTCATAACCAATCAGGACGACCTGTCGTTCATCGACAGCCTGTCGGGAGCCACCGTCGAGAAATGCGGCGAAGGCGAGAAGGTGCATCTGATTGTGTCTTCCGATTCCTGGTATGTCGCGTTCTGCATCGCGCACGCCCGTCATATTACTGCCGTCGCGCCGGAGACGTTGCGCACGATGATCATCGCCCGAGCACAGCATGAGCTGAGCGTCGGCGACCGAGAGAACGAAGACTGACGGGGGAGGCGCTATGCCTTGGTGGATTTGGCTGGTACTCGTCCTGTTCATGCTGACGATGCTGGTCGGCGGCGGTGCATACGCATGCATCCGCGGATATCATGCGTTCAAAGATGCCATCAAAGTAGGCGGACGCATGTCCAAACGTTTCGAGGCCATGTCCGAGCCGTTGCCGCAACCAAAGGAGAACACGTCCCCGTTCTTCACACGTCCACTTGAGGACGCGGCCAATCGTTATATCGACGCTCATGCCGAAGTCATCAGCCGCCGTGAGGAAAAGCGCGTCCGTCATGCCCGGCAGTGGGCGCAGTGGAAACATTCCAACGACTGATTCGAAAAGGAACCATGACTCATCATCGTCGACATGGCAATAACGACACCGGCACATACGATGCCGAGATGACCACAGCCCTATCTCCCGCGCAACGCTATGCGGCGTTCAAACAGACGCAGGCCAAACGCCAATCGGTCTCGTCTCGTTTCGCACGGTCCATGCCATTCGAATTGGACGATTTCCAAGTCAAAGCCAATGATGCGTTGGAAGCCGGCGACAATGTGCTCGTCGCCGCGCCCACCGGAGCCGGCAAGACGGTCGTGGCTGATTTCGCGATCTATCTGGCCCAAGAGCGTAACGTCAAAGCGTTCTACACCACGCCAATCAAAGCGTTGAGCAATCAGAAATACCATGATCTGGTCGAAACGTACGGGCCGGACAGAGTCGGCCTGCTTACCGGCGACACGTCCATCAACTCCGAAGCCGACATCGTGGTCATGACCACCGAGGTCCTGCGCAACATGCTCTACGAGCATTCCATGACGCTTGACGCCTTGCGTTACGTGATTCTTGACGAGGTGCACTATCTCGCCGACCGTTTCCGCGGGCCGGTGTGGGAGGAAGTGATCATCCACCTGCCCCAAAGCGTGAGAATCATCGGCCTGTCCGCAACCGTGTCGAATGTCGAGGACTTCTCCAAATGGATTGAATCGGTCCGTGGCGACACCACGCTGGTGGTGTCCGAAAAACGGCCCGTGCCGTTGGAACAGCATGTGCTTGTTCAGGCGGACGACCACACCGAACCGGAACTCATCGACCTGTATCGACGTGATAAAGACGGCAATCAGACAGACAAGCTCAACGCCCAGCTGGTGAGCAGGCTCGATCAGCTCGACCGCAAGGCCGCGAAACGTAGGGGAGAGCAGCGCCCCGACAGACGAAAGGGCGGCAAGGGCGGCAAATGGAACGACCATTCCCGCAGACCCGAACGCCATACGCCACGTCGTTGGGCCGTGATTGATGAATTGAATTTCCTCGGCATCCTGCCGGGCATCTATTTCATCTTCTCCCGCAACGGATGCGATCAGGCCGTCGAACAATGCATCAACGCCGGACTCGAACTCACCACCGATGACGAGGTGCGTCGCATCCGCCGTATCGTCGATGAGATGGTCGAAGGCCAACTCAGTCAAGAGGATTTGAAGGCTTTGCATTTCTCGCAGTTCCGCTTCGCCTTGGAGGAAGGATTCGCGCCGCATCATGCTGGCATGGTGGCGCTCTTCCGCCAAATTGTCGAACGACTGTTCGAAGAGGGGCTGGTGAAGGTTGTCTTCGCCACGGAAACACTTGCCTTGGGCATCAACATGCCGGCACGGTGCGTGGTGGTGGAAAAACTTGAAAAATTCGATGGGACCGGGCATGTCGGATTGACGCCAGGGGAGTTCACCCAGCTTACCGGACGCGCTGGCCGACGTGGCATCGACACCATCGGCCATGCGGTGGTTGTGGACCATCATGGCTTCATTCCCGCCACTGCCGCCGCGCTGTCCAGCAAGCGCGTGTACCCGCTGCACTCCAGTTTCAAACCGACGTTCAACATGGCCGTCAACCTGCTTAATTCCAGCGATTACGAGACCGCTCGCATCACGCTTGACCATTCCTTCGCGCAATGGGAGGCCAACGAATCCGCCTGGCAGCTTGAAGCGCAGATGGATACGTTGCGCAAAGCGTTGGACGGATACGAACGGGCGTTCGATTGTGAGTTCGGCGACTTCAAGGAGTTCATGCGGCTGCGCATGCGCTTGAGCGACTTGGAAAAGAACGAACGACGCAAACTCAAGCACGAGGTGTTCCGCACGCAGAAGGCGCGAAGCGAAGCGTTCAAAGACCTTGACAGGCGTATCGCGGAGCTTCGCGAAAAAGACAGGGACCATCCCTGCCGCAAATGCCCCGATATTCAGAAGCATCTCAAATGGGGGCATCGGTGGGCGCGTGAAATGCGTGAATTGGAACGTGTGCAGCACCGTTACGATTCACGCACCGGCTCCGTGGCACGTCAATTCGACCGCATCTGCAATGTGCTGAACGAGCTCGGATACCTCGATCGGCTTGATGAAGGCGCAAAAGAACATATCGATTACCGGCTTACCGAACGTGGACAGCTGTTGCGGCACTTGTACAGCGAGCTTGATTTGGTGCTTGCCCAGGCGATCGATGATGGCGCGTTCGACGGACTCGATGCGACGGAGCTGGCCAGCGCCGTCATGTCGTTGATTTACGAGCCACGCAGAGGCAGCGGGGGAGAGCCGCGCCATTATCCCGGAGGAATGCAGGGGAACGTCGCCGTCTGTGCAGCGCAGCTCAAAGGCGTGCACGCGTCGATTGCCATGCTGTGTGAGGACTATGCCCTCGACGAGCCGCGCCAACTTGATTTCGGCATCACCGATGTCGTCTACGAATGGGCTCAGGGCGAAAGCCTGTCGCGTGTGCTGTACGGCACCGATTTGACCGGCGGCGATTTCGTACGCGGATGCAAACGTCTCGCCGACGTGTTGCAGCAGATCGCCGTGGCCGGACCATACCTGGGTAAACGCGCCGAAACGCTCGCTCCGATCACGAAACAGGCGTACGAGAACGTCAACCGTGGCATCGTCGCCTATTCAGGTGTCGACTGAGCATGTGCGCAATCGGGAGATCGGTTTTCGCGGACGCCGGGAATAAGTGACACGTCCGAAGTGTTTTGTAGCTTAGAGTAAGCAGATAATCAAGGAGGCAAAAGCAATATGGCGGAACGTAGCCTGCGAGGCATGAGCATCGGTGCGAAGTCGCTTGAATCCGATGACAATGTGGATTTTGCGGCGCGAACCGACGTCGCATACGTGTGTCCGAAAGGCCATCGTACGATTCTGCCGTTCGCTGAGGGCGCAGAATTCCCAGATGAGTGGGAGTGCCGCTGCGGCGCCGTCGCGCACCGTGAAGGAGACAATGACGACGAGGCTGATGAAATCGCCAAGCCGACACGCACGCACTGGGACATGCTCATGGAACGTCGTACCGAAGACGAACTGAAGGCTTTGCTGGAGAAGCGTCTGCAAATGCATCGTGACGGATGGTTCCCGGACTACGAGTGACCTGCAGTTGAACGACACTTGAACGAATGCCCGGTCATTGAGACCGGGCATAATTGTTTCTGTCATCAATTCTTATAGCACACAACCAAGGGGAGAATCAGATCCATGTCCGAACATCCGAAGAAAGTCGTTCTGCTTGACCTCGATGGCACACTGACGAAATCCGATCCAGGAATCATTGGCTGCGTTGTCAAGGCGTTCGAAGAGATGGGATATCCGGTGCCGGACGATGCCGAATTGCATCGTTTCATTGGACCGGCCATCAGCGAATCGATGCAACGCAACGGCATTCCGGATGACAAGCTTGACGAAGGCGTGAGGATTTACCGCAAGTATTACGCCGACGAGGCCGTGTTCGACGACCCGAACAATCCCGGACAGAAAGTCCCCGGCCGCCTGAACAACACGATTTACCAAGGTATTCCGGAGCAGCTCGCCAAACTGCGTGCCGACGGATACTATCTGGCGATTGCCAGCTGCAAGCCGCAATACCAATGCATTCCGATTTGCGAGCATTTCCACTTGGACACCATGGTCGACGGCATCTACGGTGCCAGCGAGGACAATTCCCGTCTTGACAAGGACCAAGTGATCCGTTGGGCTTTCCAGCACATCGATTTCGACGAGAACGCAGGAGACAAGGCACTGATGGTCGGTGACCGTTGGACCGATGCCGACGGCGCCAAGGCGTGCGGTTTGGACTGCCTCGGCTGTGGCTGGGGCTATGCGGAGCCCGGAGAGCTCAAAGCCCATGGCGCATACCGTATTCTGGATTCGGTAGATGAACTCGCACAGGCCGTCGAGGAGTATTTCGCCTGAGTCCGTAAACGGAAACGCTGTAGGCCAGTTACGTGGTTGCTGTCGCAATATCGTGGCAGCAACCACGTTTTCATTTATTGAGTGACGGAGGCCGTTATGTCAGAACCGCGTGTTTGACGCTTCCTCAAGCCTGGAAAAACGTCATTCCTAAAAAGCCGATAATGTACGTTATGTCAGATTTCTATTTGACGGCCTGATTGAGCTTCCGCTCCATCTCGCTGTGCATGCCGTTTCGGGCCTGAAGATACATGAAAACAAGTTCCGCTGCGATCAGCATGACCATCACCGCAGCCGACGGCCATCCGACATGTTCGTAGAAACGCCGGAACTTCGCCGAGAAATCCGACCTGAACATCGCATATACCGGATATGGCAACGCGCCAATGACCAATGAGGTGAAATGCAGCGCGATGATCGACCAACGCACCGGATGCACATCGCGGTGTTTTTTGGAAAACAGATTGCCTCGAATCGCAGTAATCGAACAAATGTTCACTGCGATGACGGCGGCTATGATCCACAACAGTGCCGGCAGAATATCAAGCATGCGCTACTCCCCTGCGGGTTATATCGTTCGAATGTTCCGGGCTGAATCGTACCAATTGTATGCGATCAGGCTGCTGCGCGGGATTTGCGCCGCGATTCCAGCTTCTTTCTCATACGTATCGCGGCAATGTCGTCGATTGGCCTATTGGTGTCTGTCGATGTCGGCGTCTTTGTCAAATCGACGTATTCCTCATGTTCTAGAGCCTCTTTGATCTGATGCCATAGCGATCCGACGGACACCCCGAACACAGCTCTGCCGCTTTGGAGCAGAGCCACCATCTGTTCGCTGTCCGTGCACTCATGCACATTCTGCCCATCGCACATGATGATGATGCCGGCCAACTGTTCGGGCGTGCGCTGCGCGAGGAAGCCGATGGCGGTGGTCACGTTCTGCAGATTGATTCCGGCATCCAGCAATCTTTTGGAAACGGCAAGAATCACCACATCTTTGAACGAATACAATCTGCGTGAGCCGGATCCTTGCGACGGGGTGATCGATGGTTCCACTATCTGTTTACGCGCCCAATAGTCAAGCTGGCGGTACGTGATACCTGCCACTTTTGACGCGACCGTACCACGATAGCCCCGTGTGACGGGCTGCGCGTCCGCGGAGGGGAACAACTCCCCCTGCACCGCGTGCGACACGTGCAGATGCAACCGCATTGTTGGTTCTGCCTCGCCGTCCATTGTCTTCTCCTACACGCCATAAAACAATCGCCTATGAGCTTCCATTCGGAGCCCATAGGCGATTGAAGGAAAACCGTTACTCACAGTTTATCCCGCATCGGGCGTTTCATTAGGCAATGACGGCCTTGTTGGTGAAATATACGAGTCGGAACTTGCCCAGAATGATTTCGTCGCCGTTCTTCAGTTCCTGGCTATCCACTCGTTGACGGTTCACGTATGTGCCGTTCAGGCTGCCGGCGTCAATCACCGAATAATTTCCGTTAATCCTGCGGAACACCGCGTGCGTGCGGGAGACGGTGGAATCGTCCAGCAGGATGTCGGAACTCGGGTCGCGTCCCACGGTGATCTCGTCCTCGTCGAGGAGATAACGCGAGCCGGACACCGCTCCCCTGGTGGAAATCAGGAGCGCCGTGCCGTCGGCCAGACGCATGATCGTATTGAGGTCCTCCTTCGTCAGAGGACGGTCTCCGGTGGAAGTAACCGGTACAGTGATAGCAGGAAGACCAATGATGGTCGTTTCGCCTGCGCTTGGAATCGGATCAGTCATAGCTGTCATTCTACCCTCTCCCCTTGCAATTGGCCGGTATTGTGGCCGGCATGGTCACGAATCATACACTGTGAACGGTATTTACCGTTCGTTCTTGTCGATGATGGATACGAATTCGTCCTTCGGCAGCATGTCATCGTAGCTGCGCCAGCGTCGTTCCAGTTCGCGGTTCGCCTCATCGTGTTGTTTCTGCCCCAGCTCGGCGTACGCTTTCAATTCGTTGGGGCCCATATCCTTAGCCGGTTGGTTGAGGTTCAATTGTCTCTCGTTCACAATAGGCAATTGTAGCCGCTTGCCGGGGAACAAAAAGCCTGGAACGCTTTTAATCGCGTTCCAGGCTTTTTCAAGAAGGATTCAGTGTGTGGTGTCCGAATCAGCGGCGGGTGTCGATGATCTCCTGCAGAGCGCCGTTGACGGAAGAGGAGCCGGCAGCCGAAGACAGAGCGTTGATGCCGCTGACTTCGAAGCCACGCATGATTGCGGAGAAGATCTTGTTCTTGTTCATGATGTTTCCTTTTCTTGCTGGTGTGCTGTGACGCACCTTGCGTCTTGTTTGTTTTCTTTTTTGTTTACGATACTCATTTTAGAAATGCGTTTGACAAAAGTCATGCTTCTCTCGTTTGATTCTTTGTATTTTCATCGGCAATTCTTGTGTAATGTGGTGAATCGGTTTTCGCCGATCGCTGTTTTTGCCGGCGCGTCGATGCTTGCATTCTTATTTGACGAAGTAGCGTGAAAAGGAATGGAAACAAAAAAAGCCCGGCAAAACCGAGCTGTGATAACGGTGGGTGATATAGGAATCGAACCTATGACCCCTTCCGTGTGAA
>UMHV01002256.1_pt1 | contig 28762 bp, 30 predicted proteins | sample 1965621 | NCBI WGS metagenome assembly UMHV01 (sample SAMEA4836108, study PRJEB28245) | human gut metagenome | biome: gut microbiome; material: fecal sample | place: Denmark | collected 2008 | reverse complement strand
GCTTCGCGTCCGCCGCTGCCTTTTTCACGTATTCACGCCTCCGTCTTGCCGTGCAGCTTCTTTTGCAGCCAATCCTTACCGTCCACATAGCGGGACACGATGAAGGATACCACATAGTCGCCGGCGGCATTGACCATGGTGGCGGGAGGATCCACCAGATTGCCGATAGCCAGCGCGATGGGGTACGCGATGGCCAGCTGGTCAGGGAAGAAGATGGTGCAAACCACCAGTTCGCCGGTGCCGCCGCCGCCAGGGATACCACTCATGGCCACAGAGGAGAACACCGCCACGATGATAGCCAAAATAGCCTTATCCGTGGAGAAGTCCATCCCGAACACACCGAACAGAAATGCCACCTTGATGATGGCGGACATGGCCGAGCCGTCCATGTGCATGGTAGCGCCCAGGGGCAGCACGATATCGCTGACGTCCTTACTGATACCGGACTCCTCCGCTACCTCCATATTGGTGGGAATGGTAGCCACGCTGGAGCAGGTACCGAAGGACACCGCCGCCGGGCGGAACAGCTTGGAGAACATGATCTTGGCGCCGCCTTTGCCGCCGCCGAACCGGGCATAGATGGGGAAGAAGATAAACATATAGGCAAAGCTCATCACATAGTAGATGATAAGCGTACGGCTGTAATCGCCGATGAGCGTCGGGCCATAGGTGGCCACCAGGCTGGCGAAGAAACCGAAGAAGCCGATGGGCGCATAGTAGGTGACCAGCTTTACGGTCTTCATAATGCAGTTGGTGATATCCTCCAGGAACTGCGCCGTCTTAGTCTCGGGACCGCCATTCATCTGGACACCGAAGCCGAACAGCACCGCCGCCACGATCAGGGGCAGAATGGCCCGGCGGCTCAGCAGCTCCGCAAAGTCAGGCTTCGTAAAGAAATTGACGATCATATCGCCGAAGCCCAGTGCTTCGCCGACCTCGCCCTCCACGATGGTGTAATGTCCATCTACCAGCGGGAAGATGCGGCAGACGATATACATCAGTACACCGGCAATGGCGGCGGTGACGAGGAACGTGGCGATGGTCACGCCCATGATCTTGCCGGCGCGCTTCACGCTCTTCATATTGGCGATGGCGGAGGCAATGGAGCAGAACACCATAGGCACCACCACGCAGAACATCATATTGATGAACAGCGTGCCCAAAAACTCGATCTTGCTGCCGAAACTGGGCGCAAACGCGCCTACCAGGCAGCCTGCCACGATGCCGGTAAGCATACACAGAATAAACCAGTAGTTCTTCAGAAATTTTTTCATAGTGACCTCCAACTCTCTCAAATGAAGTCTTACAGCCCCTATTATACGGGCATTTTTCGCAAAGTAAATCAGAATTCCTGCGTTGTTATTTGCAAATCCTGCTGTTTTCCTTTGGTGTCCGCCGAAGGCCCATGGCCAAACTGCTTTTTATAGGCCCGAGAAAAGGTAGAGTAATCCTGATACCCCGCCTGTGCCGCCGCCTCCGCCGGGGTGCAGCCCTGGCCCAACAGCTGCCGGGCCAGCAGCAGCCGTTTCTCTGTCAGGTATCCATGCACGGAATACCCCGTCTCCTGCCGGAACCGGCGCATCATGTGGTACTTACTGATATAAAACCGCGCGGCCAATTCATCAATGGTCAGCGGGTCCGCCAGGTGCAGGTTCAGGTATTGCAGCAGTGACACCACCTTGCTGTCGCCGCCGGCGGCGCCTACCCGGTGGCCACCCCGGACCACCCGGTTCACCTCCACCATCAGCTCCGTAAACTGCGCCTGCGCCAGCAGCGCTGCCCCGTAGCCGCCCTGCCGTACCGTCTCCGCCAATGTCTGGAACAGCGGCCGCACCCGGCTACCGCCCTCGTCCCGGTATACATATTGAAATGTCTCCTGGGCCTGTCGGAAGCATTCGGAGGGATCGCAGTCCCCCACCGTCAGTGCACGCAGATAGTCCGGTGCGATATACAGGATCATCCTCTCATAGTAATCCCCCGTCTCCACCACCGGACGATGGATGCTCCCGCTGCCCACCAGCACGAAATCCCCCGGCGCCAGTTCGTACCGTTCCCCCTCCACCGCGTAGCCAGCTCTGCCGGCCAGCAAAATGATGATCTTGTGGAACGTATGGTAGTGGTATTCGATATATTCCCCCCGCCCGTCCGCCAGATGAAACAACCGAAACGGCTCCTTCAGGTATCCCCTCGCCTCATATTGCAATGGTTCCATGTGCTCACCTCCGCACTTTTTGCCGTTATTATAGCACTTGCTGTGCAAATATTGCAAGTTTCCTTTTCAATTATAACCATTCTGAAAATTTTGTTTCCATTTTGTAATTTTTGTGTAGCTTTTTTGATAGACTTGTGCTATGATACTTCATGTTAGATGTCGGGGGAGCCAATTCCCCGCCGACTGACGGTATATGCCGGGAGCCTTACCCCGGCAGATCCTATGCGAACGGAAGGTAATATCCCATGCTTGGAAAACAGATCGCAGCGCTGAGCCTTTCCGGCCTGCTGCTTTTCTCTGGCGCTGTCACCGCCGCTAACGCGGACGAGGCCACGCCCATCGACACCACTGGCTACGCTGCCGCGGCCGAGGTCCTGGCGGACAACGGCGTGGCATCCAGCGCTGCTACCGCTATGCAGACCGGCAGCGGCCTGCGTCTGGCCCAGGCCTCCGGCCTGCTGGACGGCGGCGAGACACCCACCCTCAATCAACTGGCCGCCCAGGCCCTGCTGCAGGAAACGGCTGCTCTGGAAAAGCAGAACTTTCTGGCAGAGTATGACGGCGTTCTGGTAGACTGCGGCTCCTATCTCTCCCTGCGCGCCGAGCCGGACACCTCTGCCGATCGCCTTCGCATCATCTTTGACGGCAAGGCAGCCCAGCTGCTGGACGTTACCGATGACGGCGAATGGTACAAGGTCACCTATGGTACCGACACCGGATACGTTCTGGCCGAGTACTGCCAGCCCGTGCACTACGCGGACTATGAGGGCACCGCCGCCACCAATACATTGCTGGAAGATGTCATTTCTCAGGCGTACACATATCTGGGCACCCCCTACCGCTACGGCGGCACCAGCTACAGCGGCATTGACTGCTCCGGCTTCACCATGAAGGTCTTTGGTGCTTTCGGCATCAGCCTTCCCCACGGCGCCACCAGTCAGTATTATATGTGCCGCGGCGTCACCACAGAGGAACGTGCCCCCGGTGACCTGGTGTTCTTTGCCACCGGCGGCAGCGGTATCGGCCATGTAGGCATCTACCTGGGCAACGGGCAGTTCATCCACGCCAGCACCTCCAGTGGTGTCATCATCAGCTCCCTGTACGAGAGCTACTACGCCCGCACCTACCTGTATGCCGCACGGCTCATCGAAATGTAAACACGGCAGCTTCTTCATGGCTCCCTTTTTGGATTCGGAAGCGCCAGTCAAAAGGCTGGCGCTTCCGCTTTTTTCTTGTACTCTGCATATTTGCATATTTATTCAATTATGCGACTATCGTATACAGCAATATACACAACCATCTTTCCTTTGCCCCCCAGTTTATCATGTGCTTCTTGTACAAATTTACATTTCGTGCGGATTTTTATACAAATTCATGTTGACATTTATTCACGTCAGGTGTATAGTAGCCACTGTCAGGAGGGAACACCTCCGAACCACAAAGTCTATATCCCGCGAGAGCGGTATAGAACCATAAGAAATGCGAAAGGAAGTACGAACATGAAAAAATTTTTTGCAATGCTGCTGGCGCTGGTCATGGCGCTGAGCCTGGTAGCCTGCGGCCAGAAGGCTGACGACACCAAGAAGGATGACGCCGCCGACACCGACGATTCTCTGGTGGTTCTGGAGAACGTGGTGGATTGGGGCGAGACAGAGCCCTATCGCGTTCTGGTGCAGAAGGGCGACCCCAAGGGTCTGCTGCCCGGCATCAATAAGGCCATCGCTGAGCTGACCGCCAACGACGGCGCTCTTATCAAGGAGATCGAGGACAAGGTCGCCTCTCAGGAGACGTACACCCCCGATTCCGTGTCCTCCGATCTGGCTGCCGCCGATAAGGATGCCGCTGCCAGCGACAAGCCCGTTTTGGTCATGGGCACCAGCCCCGATTATCCCCCCTATGAGTTCTTCGCTGATGCCGCTATGACCGAGTACGCTGGCATCGACGTGGAAGTAGCCAAGTATATCGCCGAGTCCATGGGCATGACCCTGCAGATCGAGTCCATGAACTTCGACAACCTGGTGACCTCCCTGAGCAACGGCGACTTTGACGTGGTGCTGGCCGCCTGCGAGTACACCGAGGAGCGTGCCAAGGCCTGTGACTTCTCCGATCCCTACTACACCGATCTGCCTCCCGTCATTCTGGTGAAGGCTGCCAACGCCGACAAGTACAAGACCGTTGACGATATCAACCAGGCCTCCGTCATCATCGGCGCCCAGAAGAACACCACCAAGGCCATGGCCGCCGCGGATATGTTCCCCGAAGCTGCCAACGGCATGGTTCTGGAGTCTCTGGTCCCCACCCTGGTCACCGAGCTGAAAAACGGCACCATCGACCTGCTGGTGCTGGATGGCAATGTGGGCCTGAGCTACGTAGGCTGATCTCCCTGTCCCCTATCGCAAACGTGCAAGGCGGCCGCCTTGCACGCTTGCGTGTTCTTAAGAACTTTTGAAAGGATGCTTCGTCTATGTCGTGGAATGATCTGTTTGTCAACATGGACAACACCAACTTCTTTAACTTCTCGTTCCTGCCCAAGTACGGCTCTGCCTTCGTCCGCGGCTTTGAATACACCCTGCTGCTGGCGGTGGTATCCGTGCTGCTGGCTGTGATCCCCGCTCTGCTGCTGGCCATGATGCGCCTGAGCAAGATCAAGCCTATCAAGTGGTTCGCCGGCGCGTATATCGCCGTGTTCCGTTCCACCCCCATGCTGGTGCAGCTGTCCATCATCTACTTTGGATTGTTCCACTACATTAGCCTGCCCCGGACACTGTTGTTCGGCTTCATCGCCATCAACCGGTTTATCCCAGGCGTGGTCGCTTTGGCGCTGAACAGCTCGGCGTATGTAGCCGAGATATTCCGCGCCGGTATACTGGCCGTGGACAAGGGGCAGACCGAGGCGGCCCGTTCTCTGGGCCTCAGCAGTTGGCAGTCCATGCGTCTGGTCGTGCTGCCCCAGGCCATCAAGAACGTGCTTCCCGCCCTGGCCAATGAGGTCGTTACCATGGTGAAGGAGTCCTCTATCTGCTCCGTGCTGGGCATGGCAGAGATCATGTACACCGCTCAGACCGTCTCCGGCAACAGCTACATCACCCTGGCTCCCTATGTACTGGCCGCGCTGGTCTACTTCTGCATCAACTACCCGGCCTCCAAAGCCATCGAGGCCATAGAAAGGAGAATGCGCCGTGGCGATAAGCAGTAAAATTCTCATCTCCGTAAAGCATCTGGTCAAGGAATACAACCACGGCACCGTTCACGCATTGGACGGCTGCGACCTGGATATCCATAAGGGCGAGGTGGTGGCTATCATCGGCCCCTCCGGCTCCGGCAAGTCTACCCTGCTCCGCAGCCTGAATATGCTGGAGGAACCCACCTCCGGTGCCATCTTCTTCGACGGTGTAGACCTGGCGGATAAGTCTGTGGACATCAATCTCCACCGTCAGAAGATGGGCATGGTGTTCCAGCACTTCAACCTGTTTCCCCATAAGACTGTGCTGCAGAACATCACGCTGGCGCCCGTCACCCTGAAGAAAAAAACACCCGCTGAGGCCGAGACCCAGGCCCGCACCCTTTTGGAGCGCATTGGCCTGTCCGACAAGGCCAACGAGTACCCCAATATGCTCTCCGGCGGTCAGAAGCAGCGTATCGCCATCGTTCGGGCGCTGGCCATGGATCCGGAGGTCATGCTCTTCGACGAGCCAACCTCCGCCCTGGACCCCGAGATGGTGGGTGAAGTGCTGGACCTGATGCGCGACCTGGCCAAGGACGGGATGACTATGGCCGTGGTCACCCACGAGATGGGCTTCGCCCGTGAGGTAGCCGACCGTGTGGTCTTCATGGCCGACGGAAAGATCCTGGAGGAAGGCTCCCCCACGGACATCTTCGACCATCCCCAGGACCCCCGGCTGCAGGATTTCCTCAGCAAAGTGCTGTGACAACGATAAAAGTCCACCCCAAAAGGGGTGGACTTTTTATTATCCTTATGACTTTCCGTGTATCTCATTGCCGCAGCGGGGGCAGGTGATGACAATGCGCCCTTTCCCTCTGGGCACCCGGCACACCGCGCCGCAGCCCGGGCAGGTAAAGTAGCAGTGCTCTTTATCCATCCGCTGCTGCCTTTTCCCGGCCATACGTCGGCTGATGGGCCACCAGACCTTCTCCATGAACTTCGCGTTCTCCGCCCGGCGCTTCTCCAGATTGCGGGAAAACATCCGGAACAGTGCCAGCAGGGTGATGATCCCGGCCACGGTGCCGATGATGCTGTATGCCAGCGGCACCTTCTCCCGCAGAAAAATGTTGATGATATCCAGTACCAGAGCCGTCCAGACCATGGTCAGCGTCAGCCGGTCCACACCGTTGCGCCCATACATGAAGCGCGACAGCGCGTTGCCAATACGTTGCAAGAAGTTCATAAAACCGTCCCTTTGCCTTCCGCGTCCACACCGCAGGTTTTCTGACAAGGTATTTTACAGGAAAAGTCAGCAAAGGTAAACCCCTTTTATTCAAAATTCACAGAATGGACAAATTTTTGTTTTTTTACTGCCGGTGCAAAACAAGTCCCGCCGCCTTGCAATTCGCCATAAACCTATGCTATAATAAATTGATTATGCACCGCGAGCCGGCGGTCACCCGCCGGCTCGCCGCAGGCCCCGACCTCTCCGGGCGGGATCGGCTGCGCTGTCTGCCGCACTGCGGGGCCTGCATATCCCATACTATGCCGCCGCACCGCTGCCGGTGCGGCGCGAAAGGAAGCTGCTCTATGATCAAGATCGCCCCCTCCATCCTGTCCGCGGATTTTGCCTACCTGGCCCGTGACATCGAAAAGATCTCCACCGCCGACTACGTCCATGTGGACGTGATGGACGGCCTGTTCGTACCCAACATCTCCATCGGCATCCCGGTGGTCAAGTCCATTCGGCCCACTACCGACCTGCCGCTGGATGTCCATCTGATGATCGAGCGCCCGGTCCGCTATGTAGAGCAGTTCTGCGATGCCGGCGCGGACATCGTCACCTGTCATGTGGAGGCGGACACCGAGGAGAATATTCTCTCCGCCCTCGACAAGATCCACGCCAAGGGCAAAAAGGCCGGCGTGGTCGTCAAGCCCAAGACCCCGGCCAGCGCCGTCCTGCCCTTCATCGACAGGGTGGAGCTGATCCTGGTCATGACCGTGGAGCCGGGCTTCGGCGGTCAGAAGTTTATGGCCGATATGATGCCCAAGGTACAGGCCATCCGCGGTTATATCGATGCCATGAACCCCGCCTGCGAACTGGAGGTAGACGGCGGCGTGGATGGCGACACCTGCAAGCTCTGCATCGCCTCCGGCGCCAACGTGCTGGTGGCCGGCAGCGCCGTATACAAGGCTGCGGACATCCCCGCCAAGATCAAAGAACTGAGAGGGTAACATCCTATGGAGTATTTTCCCGCTCCGCTGGAAAAATTAGTGGAGCAGTTCGCCCGCTTGCCGGGCGTGGGCTATAAATCCGCCCAGCGGCTGGCCTTCTATGTGCTGTCCCTGCCGGAGCAGGAGGCCCAGGCCTTTGCCGACGCCATCATGGACGCCAAGCGCAGCGTGACCCTCTGCCCCGTGTGTCAGAACCTGACCGCCGGCGGCCTGTGTCCCATCTGTGCCGACCAGAAGCGCGACGACGCCACCATCTGCGTGGTGGCCGACCCCCGGGACGTGATCGCCATCGAGCGCAGCCGGGAGTACCGCGGCCGTTACCATGTGCTGCACGGCGTGCTGTCCCCCATGAACCACGTGGGGCCCGACGATCTGCACATCAGATCCCTGCTGGACCGCGTGGCCCAGGGCGGCATCACTGAGGTCATCATGGCCACCAACCCGGACACCGAGGGCGAGGCCACGGCGCTGTACATCGCCCGGCTGCTCAAGCCCTTCGGCGTCAAGGTCACCCGCCTGGCCTATGGTATTCCCGTGGGCGGCCACCTGGAATTCGCCGACGACGCCACGCTCATGCGTGCGCTGGAAGGGCGGCGGGAACTGTGAAACGATTTGCCTGCCTTATCTTGGCCGCGCTGATGGCCCTGTCGCTCGCCGCCTGCGGCACACAGAAGCGTGAGACGCTGGAGCTCTTCGCCATGGACACCTACATGACCTTCGTGGCCATCGGCGACGGCGCTGATGACGTGCTGACTGACCTGAGCCGCACCGTCAACACGCTGGAATCCTCCCTCTCCCGCACGGTGGACACCAGCGAGGTCTCCCGCCTGAACCGTGACGGCTCCGCCGTCTGGGACGAGGACGGTGCGCAGCTGCTGTCGTGGGCGCTGCAGCACAGCCAGGAAACGGACGGTGCCTTCGATATCACCATCGCCCCGCTGGTGGAGCTGTGGGGCATCACCTCCGACAGTCCCCGCGTCCCCTCTCAGGCGGAGATCGACGCGCTGCTGCCTCTGGTGGGCTATGAGCACGTCCACCAGTCCGAATTTTGCAGCATCTCTCTGGATGAGGGCTGCTCCGTCGATCTGGGCGGCATCGCCAAGGGCTACGCCTCCGACTGCGCCGCCGTCCTGTTCCACCGCAGCGCCCTCACCGGCGGCTGCGCCAATCTGGGCGGCAACGTGTACGTCTACGGCACCAATGCCCAGAACAAGCCCTGGTCGGTGGCCATTCAGGATCCCGCCGACAGCGAGGGCTATGTCTGCACCCTGAGCCTGTCGGATGCCTTTGTGGTCACCTCCGGCGGCTACCAGCGCTATTTCACCGCGCCGGACGGCACGGTGTACCAGCATATTCTCGATCCTAAGACCGGCTATCCCGTCCAAAGTGACCTGACCAGCGTCTCCGTCGTCACACGGGGCGGCTTCGGCGGGCAGGGCACCCGTGCCGACGCCTACTCCACCGCCCTGTACGTTATGGGCGAGCAGGCCGCCGTGGACTTCTGGCGCGCCCAGGACATGTCCTTCGACATGGTGCTCATCACCCGGGACGGCCGCGTGGTCTATACCCCCGGCCTGGCTGACTGTTTCAACGAAAAGGACGGAACCGCCTATGTCTACCAACTCCTCGCCGCCTGAACTGAAATGGAACCGCTTTGACGCGCTGGTGGCGCTGGCGGTCGTGCTGCTGGCCGTCGTCTCCGCGCTGTGCTTCTATCTGCCCAAAAACCAAAGCGGCGCCCTCACCGTGGTCATCGACGTCTCCGGCCAGGAGCTACGCCGTGTTCCCCTGTCCGACTTCACCGAGACCACCGTCACCAGCCGCGGCTATACGCTGCACATTGCCGCCAAGAGCGGCGCCATCTCCGTGACCAACAGCGACTGTCCCACCCAGGACTGCGTCCACACCGGGGCCATCTCCCGTGCCGGGCAGTCCATCGTGTGCCTGCCTGCCCAGGTGGTCGTCCACCTGGAGGGCGCGTCCGGTACGGACGCGCCTGACGTGATCGTGGGGTGAGCACATGAAGTGGACAGCAAAAAACATCGCCCTCTGCGCCGTGCTGGCAGCGCTGGCGCTGGGGCTCAGCACCCTGGAGGGGCTGTTCCCCATCTCCCTGCTGGTGCCCCTGCCCGGCGTGAAGCTGGGCCTTGCCAACATCGTCACTGTGTTCGCCTTGTATCAGTTGGGTGCCGGCGCGGCGCTGGCCATTCTGCTGACCCGCTGTCTGCTGGGCGGACTGTTTGCCGGAAACCTGTCGGCCATGCTGTTCTCCGTGCTGGGCGGACTGACCGCCATGCTGGTGATGATATTCCTGCGGCGTCTGCCGAAGCTCAGCGTCTACGGCGTATCCATCGGCGGCGCGGCAGCGCACAACATCGGCCAGATGGCCGCGGCGGTCATCACCCTTGGCAGCACCATGGTCCTGGGCTATCTCCCCTTTCTGCTGGCCGTGTCCCTTTTCACCGGTGCGCTGACCGGCTTCATCACTGCGCTTCTGCTGCGTGCCACGCGGCATATCCGATTTCACTGAGAGGTGCCACTATGGATAAGAAAGATCAGATCATTTTGCAGCAGCTGGACGTGATACGCTCCATGACGGAGAACAACGTCCGCCGCATGGGCAGTGACTTCTGGGGCACGCCCTTCCAGGACGTTGGCAAGGCCCCCGCCGCCCCCGGAAAGCCTGCTGAGCCCGAAAAGCCCATCCCTCCCACCGCCGACGCCAAGCCCGGCGATGCCGCGCCCGAAAAAGCCGAGGAGCTTCCGCCTCCGGAAAAAATCGAGGACCTACTCGCCGAGCTGGACACCTACATCGGCCTGAACGTGGTCAAGGACGAGGTCCACGACCTCATCAACATGGTCCAGGTCTACAAGCTCCGCGAGCAGCACGACCTCCCCACCACCGATATGTCGCTCCACATGGTCTTCACCGGCAATCCCGGCACCGGCAAGACCATGATGGCCCGCATGATGGCCCGCATCTACCGCAGTCTGGGCATTCTCAGCAAGGGCCAGTTGGTGGAGGTGGACCGCAGTGGTCTGGTGGCCGGCTACGTGGGCCAGACCGCCCTCAAGACCCAGAAGGTCATTGAAAAGGCCATGGGCGGCGTGCTGTTCATCGATGAGGCTTACGCCCTCAACGGCAAGTCCGAAAACGACTTTGGTCAGGAGGCCATCGACACCATCCTCAAAGCCATGGAGGACCACCGCGACGACCTGGTGGTCATCGTAGCGGGCTACACGGAGCTGATGGACAGGTTTATCCACTCCAACCCCGGTCTGGAGAGCCGCTTCAACCGTTTCCTGCTGTTCGAGGACTACACCCCGGAGGAGATGTTCGAGATCTTCAAAATGCGCTGCGGCAAGGGCTACGTCCTCGCGCCGGAGGCCGAGCCCCTGGTCCGCGACTACATCGCCGAGGAGAGCGCCGACCCCAGCTTCGGCAATGCCCGCGGCGTCCGCAACCTGTTCGAGCACATTCTGGTGGCCCAGAACAACCGTTTGGCCAAGCTGGAAACCGTCACCCGCGAGGACCTGATGACCATCACCCCCGACGATGTGCTCCATGCCCGGGGCAAGCTGGACGACTGACGCACAAAAAAAGAAAGCCCATACGGGCTTTCTTTTTTTGTGCGCTCAGTGCCGCTTTTTGCCGACCCAGGCCATGCCGGTGACGGACAGGACAGCCGTCACGGCGTAGATACCCACGCCCGCATCAAAGGTCTTGGGAGAACCCTTGGTCTCGTCCGCCTTGGTGTCGGTGGTGGGATGGTAGTAGTAGCGCGGCGGGGTCTCGGGGGTCGGTACAATCAGCTCGCTGAAAGTACCGGTGATCTCTGCGACCTTATCGCTATTGCCATCCGCTACAACAGGCGTGACAACATTCGCCAAATCGTTGTTAGCAAACTTCACAAGGTACTTCACGCTGTCCGTCGGATTCGCACTCATGCTGTTATGAACGCGGATGGCGGCGTATGCGGTGATGTTGTTATTGGAAATGATAATCATTTCACTGCCCGCAGCGGTCAGATGCGCATCATCCCAATTTCCGGCGATCTGGATAGCCATATTTTTGACATCCGTTTTAGGCAGATTAAAAGTGTTCCCGGAGATCACCACCGTGGGCTCGGCATTGCCGATGGCCTGTGTCTCGGTACCAGGGATAATATTGATGCCGCGGCCCTCGGAGTTGATGGTGCAACCATCAAACACATAGGAGATCGCTCTGTTGCCAAAAGCTGTTTCCGACACATTCAGGGTAACAGCATACTGCCCGGTCGCCTGCTGGTTAAAGACGCACTTTTCAAAGGTGAACTTGGTCACGTAACAAGGCATAATCTTGTATACCTGCAGATGCGCAGACGTTTGGTTGAAAGTGCAGTTGACGAACTTGACCTCGATGGAATCCTTGAACTGGTCAGAGGTATCCGCTCTGCGGTCGTTCAAAATGACATTATGCAGCAGCTGCATATCAGCACTACCATCCTTCAGTTCCCCGAAGTTGATACCTGTGATGGTCACGGTCTTGACCCACTGCCATTTACCCGAAGTACCTTCTTTTGAAGACGCACACTTCTTGTCTGCGTCATCATAATAGGTATATATGAGGTGGTCATCCTTGTCAAATGTCCCGTCATCACTTGCAGAAATGGCAGACAGCTTAACACGGTTGATATTCGTCTCCTCCGCCCAGCTGACGCTGCACAGTCCCAGCGCCATCACCAGCGCCAGTATCGTTGCCAACAATTTCTTCATGTCTCATACCCCGTTATGTTTAGATTTCCGCAGATGCGCTCGTTTTAATCCTCATTAAAACGTAAAAGCAGAGGTACCTCTGCGGATAGCTTCATTATAGCAAGAATTTCCGATTTGTCCAGAGCATTTTGTAAAAAAAGCCCAATTTTATCATTCCCGGTAACGACGCTTACGTTTGATTTGCAAAAACTGGAAATTCCTTCCCCGCGGGCAGCGTCGTTACCGCCTCGGCGGGAAGCGCAGGAAACAACTCCCCTATCCGCCCCGGTGCGGCGGCAAGCGCCTTCTTCTGCCCGTGGGTCAGCTTCGCCTTGATGGCGTATTCCAGCCGCGACGCTGTCACCTTGTCCCCGCAGTGCCACAGTGCCGCCAGTGCCTCCGGCGGGTGGGCCCGGGTGTACTTGGCGCCCCTGCCGCTGCAATGCATGGCCATCCGCCGCGCCACGTCGTTAGTTATCCCCGTGTACAGGCTTCCATCGCGGCACCGCAGCATATAGACATAGTACGCTTCCATAGGCGGCTCCTTTCACGATTTTCCCCTATCATACCCGATATTTCTTGCATTGACAAGCGCTGTATGATACAATTCCAATTTGGAAAGTGAGGGAGAACTATGACCCTTTTTGATTACTATCTGCGCTATATGACCGAGGTGTGGGAGGGTGCGCGTCCTGCCCCGGAGGGTATTGCCCTGCCGGAGGGCAGCAATGAGAACGCCCGCATACAGGCGCTGGGCCAGCAGCTACAGGATATGGGTATGGCCGCCTTTGTCCGCGCCTGCGCCGCCCAGGACGGCACGGTGCTTCCGGAGGAGCTGTTCACCGAAAGCGGCGACCTTGGCGGTTTTGAGCTGTTTCTTCAAAACGCGGGCAAGGCGCAGGAAGCCCCTGCCGCGGAGGAAAAGACCGTAACCCCCGACCCCGATGCCAACAAGCACGCCTTTGAGGTGTTTCTGGACTGCATTGCCATGGACGACGGTCTTGTGCAGTATCTGATCGACGTGCTGAAGCGCATGGACCGCAAGGAGTTTTTCAAGCTCAGCCAGATCACCACCAAGCTGGACCTGGACCCGGAGGAGTTCCTCTACTGGCTGGGCCGTCGGGAGACGTATGCCGACGAGGAGGAGCAGGGCTGTGCCGCCGCTATGGACCACGCCCTGCTGCGGCTTGCGGATGAGGGACGGCTGGACGTGGTGGCCGCCCTGCTCAGCGGCGACAGAAAGACCTTCGAGACCTTTCGCTGCGAGGCACCGGAGCTTATGCACGCACCCATCGCCACCTTCGAGTGGTACGAGAAAAACTATCTGGATCGGGACTATCCCATCCGACTCATTATGCGCCTGAACGGCGTACAATTTCCCAACTGAGGTGAACTATGAACGAAGCATATAAGGCGCTGGGCGTCAGCGAAAACGTGCTGGCTTTCAGCGAAACGATCCTGTCCGACCTGAAGGACCGCTTTGCGGCCATCGACGCCATCGCCGAGGCTAATCAGCTGAAGGTCATCGCCGCCATGCAGAAAAACCGCGTGGCCGCCAATCATTTTAACCTTTCCACCGGCTACGGCTACGACGACGAGGGACGCGACACGCTGGAGCGCGTCTACGCCGACTGCTTCGGCGCGGAGGCGGCGCTGGTTCGCCCGCAGATCACCTGTGGTACCCACGCGCTGGCGCTGGCGTTAGGCGCGAACCTGCTGCCCGGCGACGAGCTTCTCAGTCCGGTGGGGGGGCCGTACGACACACTGGAAGAAGTCATCGGCATTCGGGAGTCAGTGGGCTCACTGAAGGAATACGGGGTAAGTTATCGTCAAGTCGATTTATTGCCGGACGGGTCGTTTGATACCGATAAAATTTGCGCGGCAATAAGTAATAAAACAAAACTTATCACGATACAGCGTTCAAAAGGCTACGCTACAAGGCCCAGCTTCTCGGTAGCGCAGATCGGCGAGTTGATTGCGTTATGTAAACAATGCAAGCCGGACGTGATCTGTATGGTGGACAACTGCTACGGCGAGTTCACAGAGCTGATCGAGCCGGTGAACGTGGGCGCGGACCTGATGGTGGGCAGCCTTATCAAAAATCCCGGCGGCGGGCTGGCCCCCACCGGAGGCTATATCTGCGGCCGCGCCGACCTGATCGAGCGCTGCGCCCGGCGGCTCACCGCCCCCGGTCTTGGCCGGGAGGTGGGCGCAAATCTGGGGCTGCTGACCCAATTTTACCAGGGCTTTTTCCTGGCGCCGACGGTGGTGGCCTCTGCGGTGAAGGGTGCTGTATTCGCCGCAAATTGTTATGAAAAACTTGGTTTTCATGTCATTCCAGGCGCTTCTGAGGTGCGGCACGACATCATCCAGGCGGTGGAACTGGGCAGTCGGGAGGGCATGATTGCCTTCTGCAAGGGTATACAGGCCGCCGCGCCGGTGGACAGCTATGTCACCCCGGAGCCAGCCCCTATGCCGGGCTATGACAGCGACGTCATCATGGCCGCCGGTGCTTTTGTGCAGGGCAGCTCCATAGAATTGTCCGCCGACGGCCCCACACGGCCGCCCTACGCGGTGTATTTCCAGGGTGGGCTGACCTGGTACCACGCCAAGCTGGGCATCCTGATGAGCCTGCAGAAAATGCTGGAGGCCGGCCTGATCTCATTATAATTATGTAAACCACGGAGGAAATCGTATGTTTCTCCCCAACCATCCCTTTCGGCGGCGTCCGCCTCCTTTTTCTGTGCATTTTATGTTCGTTGTTTATACTTTTACTTTCTGAATAATGTACATTATCGTATAGCAGGTCTTGCTATACATAATAGAATAAGGAGTTTTTTATGTGGTTTTGGTTTTCTCTGATCGCACTGATCTGCTGGAGCGGCTCTGACCTGTTCAGCAAGATCGGCTGCCAGGACGCAGACGACAAATACAGCCATCTTAAAATGGTGATGGCAGTGGGCCTGGTGATGGGTCTGCACGCCGCCTATGAGATTTTTATCAACGGCACGGAGATCAACGGCAACATCATCCTGACGTATCTGCCGGTGTCCCTGCTGTACATCAGCTCTATGACCATTGGCTACATCGGCCTGCGGTATATCGAGCTGTCCATCTCCTCCCCCATCTGCAATTCCAGCGGCGCACTGGTGGCGGTGCTGGCGCTGGCCACCGGCGGCCTGGGCGAGCTGGTGCCGGCGCAGCTGGCCGCCACAGCACTGGTATGCGTGGGCGTCGTCGGTCTGGGCATCGTGGAGGCCCGGGAGGATGACGACCTGCGGGCCGCACGGCAGCAGGCCAGCAACCACCGCTACGCCAAATCGGCGCTGGCGCTGATCCTGCCTGTGATCTATTGCCTGCTGGACGCACTGGGTACCTTCGCCGACAGCCGGGTGCTGGAGACATTGAACGAGGACAGCGCCAACTGCGCCTATGAGCTGACATTTCTGCTGGCGGGCATCGTATGCTTCGTGTATGTGGTGCTCATCAAAAAGAGCCGACTCGTCCCCAAGCGGGAGGGCCCCAAGTATGCGGGCGCCGTGTGCGAGACGGCGGGTCAGTTCGCGTACATCTACGCGCTGGCGGACACGGAACACGTGGCCCTGGCCGCGCCCATCATCTCCGCCTACTGCGTGGCCTCGGTGCTGTGGAGCCGCATTTTCCTGAAGGAAAAGCTCAGCTGGAAGCACTACGCCATGATCGCACTGGTGGTGGCAGGTATTGTGATACTGGGTGTCTACGACGCATAATAACAAGATATCCCCCGCCGGGTCCGGCGGGGGATTTTCTGTATCCCGAAAACCACTCGCTGGGCGAGTGGTTTTTGGGATACAAAAAGGGACCGCTTTCGCGGTCCCTTTTGTTGGCTCGTAAGAGGTTCGGCTTAGAAGCAGCCCTGCTCCATCATCGCCTCGGCGACCTTCTTGAAGCCGGCGATGTTGGCACCAGCCACCAGGTCGTAACCCAGGCCGTACTCGGCAGCGGCCTCGGCGGACACCTTGTGGATGTTCTCCATCATCTTGTGCAGCTGATGGTCGACTTCCTCGGCAGTCCAGACCAGACGCTCGGAGTTCTGGGCCATCTCCAGGGCGGAGACGCCCACGCCGCCGGCGTTAACAGCCTTGGAGGGGGCGACGATGATGCCCTTCTGCTTACGCAGGAAGTTCAGTGCATCGTTGGTGGTGGGCATATTGGCGACCTCGATGTAGTACTTCACGCCGGAAGCAGCGATCTTCTCAGCGGACTCCATCTTGACGTCGTTCTGCATGGCGGCGGGCATATACACGTCCACATCCTTGACGCCCCAGCACTTCTCGCCGGGAACGAACTCGCAGCCGAACTTGTCGGCATAGGGCTTGCAGTGCATGGGATCCTTGGCGCGCATCTCGAGGATGAAGTTCAGCTTCTCGTCGGTGATGACACCGTCGGGATCATGGATATAGCCGTCGGGGCCGGCAAAGTAGGTGACCTTGGCGCCCAGCTGAGCAGCCTTCTTCATGATGCCCCAGCCCACGTTGCCGTAGCCGGAGATGGCGATACGCTTGCCCTCGATGGTGTCATTCTCGTGCTTCAGCACTTCCTGCAGGTAGTACATAGCGCCGTAGCCGGTGGCCTCGGGACGGATCAGGGAGCCGCCGTAGCTCAGGCCCTTACCGGTGAGGACGCCGTTCTCCCACACGCCCTTCAGGCGGCGGTACTGGCCGTACAGGTAGCCGATCTCGCGGCCGCCCACGCCCATGTCACCGGCGGGAACGTCGATGTCCGGCCCGATGTAGCGATACAGGGCGGTCATGAAGCTCTGGCAGAAACGCATGACCTCGGCGTCGGACTTGCCGGCGGGATCGAAGTCGGAACCGCCCTTGGCGCCGCCGATGGGCAGGCCGGTCAGGCTGTTCTTGAAGGTCTGCTCAAAGCCGAGGAACTTGATGATGCCTTCGTACACGTTCTTCTGGAAGCGCAGGCCGCCCTTGTAGGGGCCGATCGCGCCGTTGAACTGGCAGCGCCAGCCGCGGTTGGTGTGCCACTGACCGTTATCATCGCACCACACAACGCGGAAGGTGAACATACGCTCGGGCTCGACCATACGGCCCAGCAGGTCGACCTTCTCATACTCGGGGTGCTTTTCGATCACAGGCTCCAGAGAGGACAGAACTTCCTCGACGGTCTGCACGAACTCGGGCTCGTTGCCATGCTTGGTCTTGACACTCTCGAGCACGCTTGCCAGATAAGCATTCATATTAAATTCCTCCTAAAAAATGTTCCGCAGACATATGAGATGTGCGCTACGCAGACTACCCATATACTACCAATGTTGATAATAACACCATTTGGCCGATTTCTCAAGGGGGTTTCGGAGAATTCCCCCCTCGCAAAACCACAAAACTTTTTCGTCCCTTTTTGTGCAATTTGGCGAATTGTGCCCCGCGTTCCACTATGCAGAAAAAGGCCGCGATTTTCGGCCTTTCCGTGCTGTTTTTGTATGCTTCGTTACTTTAAAGCGCCGTTCGCTTTTCCGTGTGAAATCGGCGGCACATTCAAAAGCTGCCGATGGGGATATCGCCGTTGTCCGTTCCCTTTTCAATGGCGCGTATCTGGAGATAGTAGCCCTTGCCGCTGCCCATATCCACATAGACACGGTCGCCGGCCTTTCTGCCCATAACGGCGCGGCCCACGGGGGATTCCTTGCTGATCCAGCCCTTCAGGGCGTCCTGCCGCAGGGTGGTGACCAGCTGGATCTTTCGGCTTTTGCCCAAATTCTCCATGAAGATCTCCACGGTGTCATAGAGCCCGGCGGTATCAGCGGCGGACCGGTCCTCGATGACCCTGGCGGTCTTGATCATCCGCTGGAGGTAGCGGATGCGGGCGTCGTTGCGGTTTTTCTCCTGCTTGGCGCACTTGTACTCGAAGTTCTCGCTAAGGTCGCCGAAGGCCCGGGCGGTCTGGACATCCTCGATCAGCTTGGGGCGCAGCTGCTGCACCCGGTAGTCGATCTCCTCCTGCATTTTTTGCAGGTCGGCGCGTGTCAGTTCATCATACATGGTCATTCTCCTTCCATAAGGCGGCAAGACGCTCCAGGGCGGCGGGAAGCCGGTCCAGGTCGATGCCGGTATAGTTGACCACCAGCACGTGCTGGGGTGCGTCCTGGGGACACTGGTAGTAATCGGACAGCATGGCCAGACGGATACCGCGCTGCTCCGCCTCACGGCGGAGTGTCTCGTCCGACGGCGCGCCGTCCAGCCGCAGCAGGAAATGCAGGCCCGCATCCTCCTCGGTGATGGCGGCATAGGGGGCCAGCGAGCTTTTGTACACGGCGGCGATGACGGCGTCACGCTTCTGGCGGTAGTGCTTACGCATACGGCTCAGGTGCTTTTCATACCAGCCGCCGGCGAGGAACTGGGCCAGGGTGTACTGCTCGAAGGCGGAGACGGTGCAGGCGTAAAAGCCCAGCTTCTGCCGGAAGTCCGCCAGCAGGCGGCGGGGCAGGACCATGAAGCTGATACGTATGGAGGGGGCGATGGTCTTGGAAAAGGTGTTAAGATAGACCACCTGCTCGCCGCCGTCGATGGAGAACAGGGTGGGGATGGGACGGCCTACAAAGCGGAACTCGCTGTCGTAATCGTCCTCCAGGATGACCCGCGCCGGGACCTCCTGCGCCCAGCGCAGCAGCTCCTGGCGGCGGGCGATGGGCATCACCAGACCGGTGGGATAGTGGTGGCTGGGAGAGATGTGGACCACGTCGGCGTCGCTGCGGCGCAAGGCTTCCACCGATACGCCCGCCTCGTCCAGAGGCAGAGCCGTCACCTCCGCGCCGGCGGCGCGGTAGATATGGGCGATCTTGCCGTAGCCGGGGTCCTCCACGCCGTAGAGACGATCACGGCCCAGCAGCTGCACCAGCAGGTTGTACAGCACCTCGGTGCCGGCACCCACGATGATCTGCTCGGCAGTGACCTCCATGGCACGGAACTGCCGCAGGTGGGCGGCGATGGCCTGCCGCAGGGCCCAGGCGCCCTGGGGCGGCGTGGACCGCAGCAGGCCGGTACCCTGCTCCAGAATGGTCTGGCGCATGAGTCGGGCCCAAACCGTAAAGGGAAAGTCCTCGGCGGCGATGGAGTTGGTGGCCAGATCCAGGAACCAGGCAGGCTCGCGGGGCGGAGGCGGCTGGTCCGGGGACGCAGGGACGGCCGCAGGCGACGGCAGCACGGCGCTGACGAAATAGCCCTTCTTCTCCACACCGGTGAGATAGCCCTCGGCCATGAGCTGTTCGTAGGCATTCTTTACGGTGATGACGCTGACCTCCAGATGGGCGGCCAGGGCGCGTTTGCTGGGCAGCTTCTCCCCTGCTGTCAGACGGCCGGAGAGGATGTCCGCCTTCACCCGGCGGTAGAGCTGTTCATACAGGCTGAGGCCCGCCTGTTTGTCCAGGGTATAGGTGAGCATTGGACTGGCTCCTTTCATCTGGTATTAACAAGTAAAATCAAAATGGATATTTTAATCATACCAGTTGCTACTATAATACAAATCGTCAACGAAAGCAAGGGCTTTTTCAACAGCTACCCTCTCACCCCCCTGTGGCGGTCCCCGTTTCCATGCGGGGCGGGGGCCGCCCCCATAGCAGAAAGAAAAAAATTTCCTCGTAAAGGAGAATGTGGTATGTCCGACAAGAAGATCAGAACGATGGTAACGGCGGCGGTGCTGGCGGCACTGTCCTGTGTGGCCACGATGGTGGTGCAGATCCCCTCCCCCATGAACGGCTTTGTGAACCTGGGCGACTGCTTCGTGCTGCTCAGTGGCTGGCTGCTGGGGCCCTGGTGGGGCGCGGCGGCCGGCGGTATCGGCTCCATGCTGGCGGATCTGCTGCTGGGCTACGGCCATTACGCGCCCGGCACACTTATCATCAAGGGCGCAATGGCGCTGGTGGCGGCGCTGGTCTTTAAGGCCTTTAAGAAGAACACCGCAGGCGCGCTGGTCGGCGGCGTGGCGGCAGAGGTCGTGATGGTGGCCGGGTATTTCGGCTACGCGGCGCTGCTGCTGGGCAAGGGTATCGGCGCGGCGGCCAGCATCCCGGGCAATCTGGTGCAGGGTGCTGTGGGCCTGGTGGCCGGGTTCCTGCTTTTGCAGGTAGCGCGGCGGACGCATCTTGAAGAAAAGGTCTGCGTGTGATATACTTATGGCGGGTCGTCTGACGGCCCGCCATAGTTTACATGGAATGAGGTAGTTGTCATGGCAGGTATCGTGCATGAGGTAGAGAACAGAGATCTGCTGGCGCAGGTGCGGCAGCAGGCCGCGGCGGCGGCACAGGAGCTGGCGGAGGCCGCCCATCTGCATAGGGGCCAGATCGTGGTGGTGGGATGCAGCACCAGCGAGGTGGTGGGCAAGAAGGTGGGCAGCTGGTCCACGCCGGAGGTGGCAGACGCCATTTTCGCGGGGCTGCACAGTGTATTCGGCCCCATGGGCGTGTACATCGCCGCCCAGTGCTGTGAGCACCTGAACCGGGCCATCATCGTGGAGCATGAGGCCGTTCCCACGCTGGATATCGTGAATGTGGTGCCCCAGCCCAAGGCGGGCAGTTCCTTCGCCACGGCCACCTATAAGGCCTGCGCCCACCCGGTGGCGGTAGAGGAGATCAAAGCCGACGCGGGACTGGACATCGGCGGGACGCTGATCGGTATGCACCTGAAGAAGGTGGCGGTGCCGGTGCGTTTGGCGCAGAACCACATCGGCGACGCCATTCTGCTGGCGGCACGGACGCGGCCCAAGTTTATCGGCGGCGACCGGGCGCACTATGACGAGGCGCTGAAGGAAGGCTATCCGGAATTCTGAAAATTCTGCAGCAGCAAATAAAAAGCAGCGCTTTGCGCTGCTTTTTATTTGTTATGTGATCGGGAACGCGAGCTTCAGCGCCAGGAACACGGCGATCGCCACCGGTACGGCGATGAGGAAGCGCTTACAGTTTTTGCGGGCACGCTGGGACAGCGCCTCGTCCTCCTCGTTTTTCCAGCGGACATAGCTCCAGCCGGCACCCAGAAGGCACAGAACGGGGACGAAATACAGGCCGATCGACGCGACGTAAGGCATAGGTCATCCTCCCTTTTTTTGCTTACAGTATACAGGAAACGGGAGGAAAGGTCAAGGAAAAGACTTGCGGGGGCAAAAAAGAGACGCCCGAGGGCGTCTCTTTTTTATATTGTGCTGGGTCCGATCACTTGGCGGCCTTGGCAGCCTTGATGGACTCGATCAGCTCGGGAACGACCTTGAACAGATCGCCGACGATACCGTAGTCAGCCACCTCGAAGATGGGGGCGGTGTCGTTCTTGTTCACGGCGATGATGCACTCGGAGTCCTGCATACCAGCCTTGTGCTGGATGGCGCCGGAGATACCCAGAGCGATGTAGACCTTGGGATGGACGGTCTTGCCGGTCTGGCCGACCTGATGGTCAGCGGAGATCCAGCCGGCGTCCACGCAGGCGCGGGAGGAACCCACGACGCCGCCCAGGACCTCAGCCAGCTCCTCGGCCAGCTTGATGCCGCCCTCCACGTCCTTGGAGATACCACGGCCAACGGACACGATGAAGTCAGCGCCGATCAGGTCAACCAGCTTCTTGGCGGCCTTAACGGTATCCACGACCTCGGTCTTGATGTCAGCGGCTTCCAGAGCGAACGCGGGATGCAGGATCTCCACGTTCTTCTTGCACTCGCGCTTCTTCATAACGCCGGGGCGAACGGTCGCCATAGCGGGGCGGAAGCGGGGGCAAATGATGGACGCCATCAGGTGACCGCCGAAAGCGGGACGGGTCATCTTCAGGTCGCGGGACACATCGTGAGGCTCACGGTTGATCATCACGGTGCCCAGCTTCTCGATGCGCTCCTCGGGCAGGGTGGAAGCTTCCTTCAGGAAGCCCTTGTAGTTGGGCATGTCGATGTCCAGGTGGGTGCAGTCCGCGCACAGACCGGTGTGCAGGCGAGCCGCGCAGCGGGGGGCCAGGTCACGGCCGATGTTGGAGGCGCCGAACAGCAGCACCTCGGGCTTCAGCTCCTCAACGGCCTCCACGATCACCTTGGTGTAGGCATCGGTGGTGAAGTCCTTCAGCAGGGGGGAGTTGTACACGTACACCTTGTCGGCGCCGTACTCGCCCAGCTCGGCGGCGATGCCGTCAACGTTGTCGCCCAGCAGGATGCCGCACAGCTCGACACCCAGCTCATTGGCCAGCTTCCGGCCCTCGGAGATCAGTTCGAAGGTGGTGGGCATCATCACGCCCTGGCGCTGCTCGCAGAACACCCATACGTTCTTGAAGGCAGCGGTATCAGCACTATTAAAAGCCATTTTCTTTTCTCCTTCCTTAGATGATGTGCTTGGCGGCCAGGATGCCGGCCAGCTTGTCGGTGGTAGCCTTGTCAGCGCCCTCGAGCATCATGCCCGCGCCCTTCTGAGGAGGCGTGAAGGAGGTCAGAATATTGGTGGGAGAACCGGCCAGACCGATGGTGCTCTTGTCGATCAGGGGGTGATCCTTCAGGGTCTCGTAGGTCATGGTGACCAGAGGCTTGCTGTAGCACTCGAACGCGCCGCCCACGGACAGGTAACGCGGGGTGTTCAGCTCCTTGATGCAGGTGATCATGCAGGGGGTCTTGACCTTGATGGTCATATAGCCGTCCTCCAGCATGCGCTTCACGGTCAGGGTGTCGCCGTCCTTGGTGATCTCGCCGGCATAGGTGACCTGGGGCAGATGCAGCTTCTCAGCGATCTGGGGACCCACCTGTGCGGTATCACCGTCGATGGCCTGACGGCCAGCCAGGATGATGTCGTCCTTCTCGATACCGTAGGTATCGATAGCGGCAGCGATGATCTGGGAGGTAGCGTAGGTATCGGAACCGCCGAACTCACGGGCGGTGACCAGAACACCCTCGTCCACGCCCATGGCCATCAGCTCACGCAGCATACCCTCTGCGGGAGGAGGACCCATGGTGAACGCCACGACCTTGCAGCCCAGCTCGTCCTTCAGGGACAGGGCGGCCTCGACGGCGTTCAGATCGTCGGGGTTGATGATGGTCTGCATGGACGCACGGTCCAGAGTGCCATCGGGATTGACGGCCACCTTACCGGAGGTATCGGGGACCTGCTTAACAGTTACGAGAATTTTCATTTTCCTTTTACCTCCTACCTTACTTCACGCCCAGATTGCTGGCGATGACCATGCGCTGGACCTCGCTGGTGCCCTCGTAGATCTCGGTGATCTTGGCATCACGCATCATGCGCTCCACGGGATACTCACGGGTGTAGCCGTAACCGCCGAACAGCTGGACGGCGCGGCGGGTCACATCGGAAGCGGCCTCGGCGGCGAACAGCTTGGCCATGGCGGCGTCCATGGAGTAAGGCTCGTGGTTCTGCTTCTTCATAGCGGCGGAGTAGACCAGGAACTGCGCGGCCTGCATACGGGTGTGCATCTCAGCCAGCTGGAACTGGGTGTTCTGGAACTGGGAGATGCGCTTGCCGAACTGAACGCGCTCCTTGGTGTACTTGATGGCTTCCTCAACAGCGCCCTCGCCCAGGCCCAGGGCCTGAGAGGCGATACCGATACGGCCGCCGTCCAGGGTCTTCATGGCGATCTTGAAGCCCTCGCCCTTCTTACCCAGCATACGGTCCTTGGGAATGACGCAATCCTCGAAGATCAGGTCGCAGGTAGAGCTGCCGCGAATACCCATCTTCTTCTCATGCTTGCCCTGAGAGAAGCCCTTGTCGTCCTTCTCCACGATGAACGCGGAGATCTCCTTCATGGAGCGGCCGCGCTTGTCAACGGTCTTGCCGGTGACGGCGATGACCACGAAGGTGTCAGCTACGTTGCCGTTGGTGATGAAGCACTTGGAGCCGTTCAGAATGTAGTTCTCGCCGGACTCGTCCAGCACGGCGGTGGTCTGCTGGCCCTGGGCATCGGTGCCGGCGCCGGGCTCGGTCAGGCCGAAAGCGCCGATCTTCTTGCCGGAGCACAGGTCGGGCAGATACTTCATCTTCTGCTCCTCGGTGCCGTTCTCGAAGATGGGGGCGGCGCACAGGGAGGTGTGGGCGGAAACGATAACAGCAGTGGTACCGCAGACCTTGGCCAGCTCCTCGACGCACATGGCGTAGGAGAGCACATCAGCGCCAGCGCCGCCGTACTCCTTGGGGAAGTAAATGCCCATCATGCCCAGCTTGGCCATCTTCTCGACGGTCTCCATGGGGAAGCGCTCTTCCTCGTCGATCTCAGCGGCCAGGGGCTTGACCTCGTTCTCCGCGAAATCGCGGTACATCTTGCGAACGAGCAGCTGTTCCTTCGTCAGATGGAAATCCATACTTTTTTCTCCTTTTTCTGATTTTACTTGTTGTAGTTGAAGAAGCCTTCGCCGGACTTAATACCCAATTTGCCCGCACGAACCATCTTCCGGATCAGCACGTTTGCGCGATACTTGCTATCGTGAGTCTCGTTGAACAGCACGTCCATAATGTTCAGCACCACGTCCCAGCCGATGAGGTCGCCCAGATGCAGGGGGCCCATGGGATGGTTGCAGCCCAGCTGCATAGCAATATCGATATCTTCCGCGGAGGCAACGCCTTCCTGCAGAACGCAAACGCCCTCGTTGCAGTAGGGGATCAGGATCTTATTGACCACAAAGCCGGGGGCCTCGTTGACCACCACGGGGGTCTTGCCGATCTCCACAGACAGGTTCTTGATATAGTCCACCAGGTCGGCGGGGGTGTTGCCGCCGGCGATGACCTCCACCAGCTTCATGGCGGGCACGGGGTTGAAGAAGTGCATACCGATCAGGTGATGCTTCAGGCCCTGGCCCATCTCGGTGATGGACAGAGAGGAGGTGTTGGAGGCGAAGATGGTCTCGTCCTTGCAGATGGCGTCCAGCTTGCCCAGCAGTTCCTTCTTGACGGCCATGTTCTCGGCCACGCACTCGATGACCAGATCGGCATCGGCGGCAGCGTCAAACTCCTCGACCAGAACGCGGCTCATGATATCGTCCGCGGCTTCCTGGGTCATCTTGCCCTTGGCGACCTTCTTGTTCAGGGAGGCGGCCAGCTTGTCCTTATGACGCTGTGCGCTGGCGGTGCTGGAAGCATACATCAGGGCGGTGTGGCCCTTCGCTGCGAAAACCTGGGCAATGCCGCTGCCCATCGTACCGGCGCCGAATACTGCTACTTTCATGATAGTTCCTCCTACTTAAATTTTTACATGAATTGCTTAATTATCAGGCGGTGTGCCTGCCAATTAACTTACTTGTTCTGATAGGGCTCGTGCTTGCGCTTCTCCAGGAAGGCGGACATACCCTCGATCTGGTCGGCAGACTGGAAGCAGCTGCCGAAGAGCTTTTCCTCGATGACGACGGCCTTGTCCATGTCCACCTGAAGGCCCTCGTTGATGGCCTGCTTGCAGGCGCGGACGGCAATAGGCGCGTTCTTGGCGATGGTCTCGGCCAGCTTCTCGGCGGCGGGCAGCAGCTCGTCCAGGGGATAGACGGCGTTGACCAGGCCGATGCGGTAGGCCTCGTCAGCCTTGATATTCTTGGCGGTATAGATCAGCTGCTTGGCCATGCCGGGGCTGACCAGGCGGGCCAGACGCTGGGTGCCGCCGAAGCCGGGGGTGATGCCCAGGCCGGTCTCGGGCTGGCCGAAGACCGCGGTGTCGGCGCAGATGCGGATATCGCAGGCCATGCTCAGCTCGCAGCCGCCGCCCAGGGCGAAGCCGTTGACCGCGGCGATGGTGGGGATGGGCAGCGTCTCGATGGCGCGGAAAACATCGTTGCCGTGCTTGCCGAAGGCCTCGCCGCCCTCTTTGGTCAGGGTGCTCATCTCGCCGATGTCGGCACCGGCCACGAAGGCCTTTTCACCGCTGCCGGTGATGACCAGAGCGCGGATATCCGCGTCCGCCTTTACGGTGGACACCAGCTCGTCCAGGTCGGTCAGGACCTCGGAATTCAGCGCGTTCAGCGCCTTGGGACGGTTGATGGTCGCCACGGCGATGAGGCCCTTCTTTTCCAGCAGAATGTTGGTCATATCAAGTTCCTCCTTATGGTTCCTTTCCGTGGGCGCAGCGCCCGGAAACGGCACGGGGCCGGCGGGTGGGCATACGCCTCCTCATACATATCACATTATAGTGGCCCGTTAGAAATTTATCAAGTCCAACCCACCGGCTTTTTACTTTTTTAGCGGTTTCCACAAAAGTGGGCACCGGAATTTGCACACTTTTTCGGGCAGGGGCGCAGCAAACAGGGATATCAGGGAAAAACGTGCTTGTATCCCGGCGCAAGATGGGGTATGATGGGAGAAAATCGTAAAATGGCGAGGACATGAATATGCGGATGCGGAAGAAAAAAAATCTGGCGCCCCGGATGGAAGCCTGCGGCGCGTACCTGATCCGGGACCCGTTCGCCCTGCGGGGGCGCTGGCGGGAGCTGATGCCGGAGGCACGGGAGCTGCGGGTGGAGCTGGGCTGCGGCAAGGGCGGCTTCACCGTGGGGACCGCGGCGGCAGAGCCGGAGGTACTGCTGATCGCCGTGGAGAAGGTGCCGGACGCCATGGTGGTGGCCATGGAGAAGGCGCGGGACGCGGGGCTGCGGAACGTATGGTTCGTAGACGGGGACGCGGCGCTGCTGCCGGATATGTTCGCCGACGGGGAGATCGACCGGCTGTACATCAACTTCTGCGACCCGTGGCCCAAGAGCAACCAGAAAAAACGGCGGCTGACCCACGGGAACTTTCTTAAAAAGTATCGGCAGGTGCTGGCCGAGGGAGGACAGATCCACTTCAAGACCGACAACGACAAGCTGTTTGAGTGGTCGCTGGAGGAAATACCGCAGTTCGGGTTCACGCTGTCGGAGGTGACGCGGGATCTGCACGCGGACGGGCCGGTGGGCGTGATGACCGACTATGAGCGCAAGTTCTACGGCGAGGGCAAGAGCATCAACCGGTGCGTGGCCACCATGGTGGAATGAACGGAGCCGGAGATAGAGGACGTCCCCTCCCCTGCTGAGTAAACAGAAAAGGCACCCCTGACGGGGTGCCTTTTTTATTTCGCGCGGCGCCGGGGTAAGACACCGCAGGAAATGCGGGTCAGTTTCCGCGCTTTTTAGCGGTCCAGGCCATGCCGGTAACGCTGAGAACAGCGGTCACGGCGTAGATACCCACGCCCGCGTCGAAGGTCTTGGGGCTGCCCTTGGTGTCGTCGGCCTTGGTGTCGGTGGTAGGCTGGTAGTAGTAATAGCCGCCGGAGGAGGTAGTGGGGACGGTATAGGACTGTTCCGCTTCGACCGGTACGTTATTGATGATCACACCCTCGACACCCTTATCGACTGTAATGGTCACGCCCTCTTTAATGCCGCTGACCGCGCCGCCCTTGGTGATGGTGACCTTATCGCCGCTATTGGCAGCATCCGCAATAAGCTTGCTGCCGACAACGAAGGTTGCTCCTCCAGCTTCTTTCTCAGCGGTGGCAACGGGGGTATCTTCCGTTACATAATCATTGACATTTACAGTAAACGATCCTGCAGAAATTGCCAAGTTGCCTTTCTTTTCTTCAGCAGACACCTCGCCGTCTTTCAAAATACCCATAGCTCCGACGAAATCACCGTTCTGAATAACGGCGGAAGGCGCTCCTATATATCCGGGGTTCTCAACCACAGCGATCGCATAGCCGCGGGAAGACGTACCATCATTGTTTCCGGTATGGTCAACACTGCCTGTCGCTTTGATGTTTGCACCGGCCACATCAACACTTGCCGTACCAGATTTGATCTCAATGCCGCCGCTGCCAGTGATATTCGCAGCCTTAACTGTCAAAGTTCCCGCCTGCGGATGATAAATAGCAACATTGTTCTCAGACGTAATGTTTGCTCCATCGTTGATGGTAATTTCTGTTGCCGTGTAACTGTGTCCTCCATTGCCCGAAATGGCACTTGCCTCTTTTGCAGTGACTGTGCCGCTCACTTCCAACGTCTGTTTTGTATTCTTGCCGAAAACAGCAATGCCGTAAGAGGCGGGCGCAATGATCTTGACGTCCTTGCCGACAACCAGTCCGCATGCTGCGCCATTGGTATTATCGCCGACACGAATCACAGAACTATTGTCAGGAAATGTTGTGTCATTATTGCCTGCCGTGGTAATTGTTCCACTACCAGTCAAGGTTAAACTACCACCAGCTACAACATTGAATACACGACGGCCATACTCGCCGTTCTTACCGGTAATCGTCTTGCTGTTTAGGTTGATCGTCACCGGCTTGCTGACAGATATCGTTTCACTAATCTCGATATCTGCATCCAGCGTAATTTCCCCGCCGGTTTCGATTGCCGTTTTCAGCTCCTCGGCATTACTTACACTTGCCGGATTTGCGGCCCAGCTAATGCTGCACAGCCCTATGGCCATGACCAGGGCCAGAATGGTTGCT